>ENA-ORLW01000180-ORLW01000180.1-human-gut-metagenome-genome-assembly--contig:-NODE-180-length-96324-cov-19.391295_pt1 | contig 96324 bp, 78 predicted proteins | sample MGYA00243017_ERZ508829 | MGnify/ENA primary metagenome ERZ508829 (study PRJEB26277, sample SAMN04329776) | human gut metagenome | biome: human-associated habitat | host: Homo sapiens | place: USA...
CGGTTTGCGGCGGCGGGGCGGCGGGGATTGCAAATCCCCGCTCCATAGCGCCCTCCCTACCACGCCCATTCTACATTTTACATTTTACATTTTTTTAATAGCGTCAGGCGGACGCTTGCGAGCTGGAAGCTCGCCCTCCTTGGGGCCTCGCACAGGGGGCGTACCGGGGACGAAGTCCATTATGATTGGGGCGTCCACAAGGGACGCCATCCGTTCCAAATTCAAGTTGTTCAGAAAGCAAACGCCACGGACTCCAGCGGCTGATCGGTTTTTTTCGCCGAGTTGGTACACACCCCGTCCTCTCGCCGCCACGGCCACTATTCACTATTCACTATTCACTATTCACTATTACCTATTTGACGCAAAAAGCCCCGGCGCCGCTGCCTGCGTACCTCCTCTTTCATTCGGCAGCGGCTTGGTTCCGGGGCTGTATGGGGCGCTACAGTGTCTTATTTCACTGTCAGACGGGCGGTCTGCACGTCGGCGCTGTTGGGGCCGGTCATGATGTCGAAGTCGCCGGGCTCGAGGATGAACTCAAGGTCGTTGTTGTAGAACTTGAGGTCGTCGGTGCTCAGGGTGAAGGTGATGTTTTCGGTGGCGCCGGGAGCTATGTCGACGCGGGCAAAGCGCTTGAGCTCCTTGACGGGGCGGCTCATCGAGGCGGCCAGGTCGCGGATGTAGAGCTGAACCACTTCGGTGCCTTGGCGGCTGCCGGTGTTGGTCACCGGGACTGTCACACTCACCGTGCCGCCTTCTTCAATCTCGGAAGCGCTCAAGGTAGGAGCGCCGTACTCGAAGGTGGTGTAGGTGAGGCCGTAGCCGAAGGGGTAGAGCGGCGTCACGGGGCTGTCGATATAGTTCGAGCGGTATTTCTCGAACTTGGCGGGACCGTCGCTGCGTGGGCGGCCGGTGTTGAGGTGATTGTAGTAAATGGGAATTTGACCTACATTGCGCGGCATGGTGGCCGACAGATGTCCCGAAGGTGCGGTCTTGCCGAAGACGACGTCGGCGATGGCGTCGGCAGCTTCCGAACCGCCGAACCATACGTTCATCAGCGCCGGAACGTTCTCCTGCTCATAGCTCATCACCGTGGGGCGCCCCGAGAAGTTGAGCATCACAATAGGCTTGCCCGTTGCCACGAGCTTGCGCAGCAGGGCCATCTGAGTGTCGGGCAAGGTAAGGTCGGTGCGCGAGGCACTTTCGCCGGAGCCTTCTACGCCTTCGCCCATGGCGAGTACGATGATGTCGGCTTCGGCTGCAGCGGCAAGGGCCTCGGCGTGAAGCTCCTCTTCGCTGCGGGGGTCGCGGATGGAATTGGGGAAGCTGACGGCCTGCTCAAGCTCGGGGTCGGAGTAGAGATTTGAGCCTTTTGCATAGATGAGCTGACCCTTTCCGGCAAGCGCATCCTCGAAAGCCCGACGTACGCTGCGGTAGCGCTCGGGGCGTGCGGCCACACTCCAGTTGCCCTGCATATGGGTTCCGGCGTCGGCCAGCGGGCCGATGAGGGCTATTTTGCCCTGCGGAGCCAGTGGCAGAAGGTTGCCTTCGTTCTTCAGAAGCACGAAGGTCTCAGGCACAAAGGCGCGGGCTTCGGCGCGGTTTGCCTCGGTGTAGATTTCGCTTGCTTCGCGGGCCGGGTCGATATATTTGTAGGGGTTCTCGAAGAGTCCCAGTTTATATTTTGCCTCCAGGATGCGTCGTGCGCATTTGTCGACCAGTTCCTCGCTCACCTTGCCTTCCTCAACGAGCTGACGGAGGTTGCTCAGGTACATCCACCCGGCCATATCGAAGTCAAGACCGGCTTCGATGGCCAGACGGGTAGCGTCGGCCGGTCCGCCCATGCCGTGCTGCATCATTTCGGCGATGGAGCCGTAGTCGGCGGTGACGATGCCGTCCCAGCCCCAACGGCCGCGCAGAACGTCGTTGAAAAGCCAGCTGTTGCCCGACGAAGGAATACCGTCGACGACGTTGAACGAGGCCATAAAGCTGCCGGCGCCGGCGTTGGCGGCGGCACGGTAGGGCTCAAAGTATTCGTTGAACATACGCTGGCGGCTCATATCGACCGTGTTGTAGTCGCGACCGGCCTCCGAGCCGCCGTAGAGGGCGAAATGCTTCACGCAGGCCATGATTTCATCGTTGTTGCGGAGGCTGTCGCCCTGGTAGCCGCGCACCATGGCTTCGGCGATGCGTGCTCCCAGATAGGGATCTTCGCCGCCGCCTTCGGCCATACGTCCCCAGCGGGGTTCGCGGGTAATGTCGACCATAGGACTGAAAGTCCAGCAGATACCGGCCGCCGATGCTTCTTGAGCGGCGATGCGAGCTCCGCGCTCGATGGCCTCCATGTCCCACGAGCACGATTGTGCGAAGGGCAGGGGATAGACGGTTTCATAGCCGTGGATAACGTCCATGCCGAAGATGAGCGGAATACCCAGACGGCTGTTTTCGACGGCGGCCTGCTGAAATTGTCGAATCTGCTCGGCGCCCTTCATATTGAATACGCCGCCAACGCGTCCGGCGGCTATGTCGGCGCCGATGTTGGAGTCCATAAGGTCGCCGGTGACGATGTCGCCGCCTACGGGGAGGTGGAGCTGGCCGATTTTCTCCTCCAGGGTCATTTTGCTCATCAAAGAGTCGATGAAGGCATCCATGGCGGGGTTGGCCGAGGCAGAGGCCGCCGTGGAGGCGGAGACAGCCAGTATAAATGCTAACTTGCGCAGTTTCATGGTGTTTTGGTTTATTTTGATGCTGCGGTGTCTGCCGAGGCAGCTCCGCTGTAGGTGAATGTCAGTGTGCTGCGGACGTCGTCGGCTGCCGCGGCGATATGTGCGGTGTAGGCGCCGGCGTTGGCCACCCAGCGGTGGGCATCGGCGTCGAAATATGCCAGGTCGTCGGCATTGACGCTGAGGCTGACCGTCTTGGTCTGGCCCGGTTCGAGAGCCACTTTGGCGAAAGCCTTAAGCTCCTTAGCGGGTCGCATCACGGTTGGATTCTGCTCCGAGACGTAGAGCTGTACGATTTCCGAGCCGGCCACATCGCCCGTGTTGGTCACCGGGACGGTGAAAGTAATCGTCCCGTCGGCGGCAAGGTCGGAGGAGGAGGCGGCGACTTCGCCATAGCTGAAGGTAGTGTAGCTCAAGCCGTGGCCGAAGGCAAACAGCGGAGCGATATTGCGGGTGTCGTGCCAGCGGTAGCCTACCAGGATGCCTTCGTTGTAGTGGCAGTCGAGGATGTCGGAGTCGGCGCGGCGAGTGCCGGGATAGTCGCCCATGGCGTGGGCCGCAACGTCGCTCAGAGCCTTCGGGAAAGAGAAGGGCAGCTTGCCCGAGGGGTTCACGGCGCCCAAAAGCACGTCGGCGATGGCATTGCCGGCCTCGCTGCCGAGATACCAGGCCTGCACGATGGCACCGACGCGGTCGGCCCACGGCATGGCCACGGCATTGCCGCTCACGTTGACAACAATGAGCCGGTCGTTGACCTGTGCAAGAGCTTCGACGACGGCATCCTGGCCGTAGGGCAGCTCGAGCCCGGCCCGGTCGCTGTCCTCGGCGTCCTGACCGGACGATTTGTTCAGACCGCCCACGAAGACAACATAGTCGGCCGAGCGGGCCTTGCTGACAGCGTCGGCGATGAGTTGTTCGGGCGAGCGAGTTTCGCTAAGGTCCTGGCCGGTTGTCACGCCGTTGTACTCGCCGGTGACGTCGCCGACATAGCCGCGTTCGAAGTCAACCTCGGCGATACCTTCAAGGGCGGCACGAAGGCCGTCGAGCGGAAGCACTTCGCGCTGAACCTTCAGAGAGGAAGACCCGCCGCCCACCGTCATCATCTTGATGGCGTTTTCGCCGACAACGAGCACCTTTCGGCCCTCGAGATTCTTCATCGGCAGAGTAGAGTTGCGGTTTGCCAGCAGCACAATGCCCTCGCCGCCGATGCGTCGTGCGGCGGCGTAGTGCTCGTCGCTGCAGAGTGAGCCGAAGCCCGGTGAGGTGTTCATCGCCGTGCGGAAAATCAGCCGAAGCACGCGGCGGGCCTTGTCGTCGAGCTCGGTGGTGCCGACTTGGCCGGAAGCGATGCGGTCGAAGTAAGGAGAGGCCATATAGTAATTGTCGTAGGCATTGGAAGCGCCGGCGTAGAGGCCGTTTGTCCAGCTGCCGAACTCCAGGTCGAGGCCGTTTGCGATGGCCTCGTCGGTATCGTGCGTGCCGCCCCAGTCGCTGACCACGGCGCCGTCGTAGCCCCATTCGCCCTTGAGAATGCGGTTGAGGAAGCGGTCGTTGTGGCAAAGGTGCTGACCATCGTAGAGGTTATAGGCCGCCATGACGCTCCAAGCGCCGCCTTCATCGACAGCGGTGCGGAATGCCGGCAGGTAAAGCTCGTAGAGTGTGCGGTCGTCGACGTGGACCTGCGTGGTGTGGCGGTTGAGCTCGTGGTTGTTGAGCGCGAAATGTTTCACGCAGGCCGCCACGCCCTGACTTTGCAGCCCGCGGATATAGGCTGCGGCCATTTTGCCGGCCAGACGCGGGTCTTCGCCCATATACTCGAAGTTGCGGCCGTTGAGCGGCGTGCGGTAGATGTTCACGCCGGGACCCAAAACGACATCCTTGCCGCGGAAGCGGGCCTCTTCGCCCAGGCTGCGGCCGTAGAGGCCAGCCATATCCGTGCTCCACGTAGCCGCCAGGCAGGTCAGTGCCGGGAAGGCCACGCAAGAGTCGTTGGTCCAGCCGGCCTGCTCCCATTCGTCCCAAAGCACCTCGGCGCGTATGCCATGCGGGCCGTCGCATGTCCACAGCTCGGGTATGCCCAGCCGGGGCACTCCCGCCGAGCAGAATTTGCTCTGAGCGTGGATAATGTTGATTTTTTCGCGCGTGGTCATGCGGGAAAGGGCGTCGTCGACGCGCGCTTCCAGCGGAGCCGTGGCGTCAAGATAGACCGGAGTGGCAGTCTGAGCGGCGGCTCCCGGAAAGAAGCCGGCCGCAAGACTCAGAATAAGGATTTTAGAAAGGTTCATTATCAATCTCTTACTGTGGAAGGGTAAGTTTCATGGATTCTATATAGGCGCCCTGCGGGGTGCAGTTGGAAGCTTTGACGGCTTCGATGAGGGCCATCAGGGCAGCGCGGGCTGCGACCTGCTGGGGGCGCCCTGTGCGCACCTCCTCGTAGGAGGCGCGGGGCGACTCGGCGAAGGCAACCACCGAGTCCCAGCCTTCAGGACGGGCAAAAGCGTTCATGCACGAGCCTTCGATCTTCTTGTAGGGCCAGAAAGTGTAGCCGATGTTGTTGCTCTCCATCACCTCGACGAAAGCAGCCTGCCAGGCCTCGGTGTTGTGGCCTATTTCGCCCATATACATCGGAGCGTCGGCGCTGTCGCGGAAGGAGATGTAGTGTTCGATGGCTTCGGCGGTGGCCGGTCCGCCATAGCGGTGGCAGGTATAGGCTATTGCGGGCCCGAAGTCGCTGCCGTGCAAGGGGTTGAAGTTGCTGTTCCACTGAGCGGCCCCGATGAGGATTATGTGGTTGGGGTCGACGGTGCGCACCGAGTCGACGGCGCGCTTCATAAGGGGCGCCAGAGCACGGTTGAGGTGGTCGCGGTCGTCGAAATAGTGGGCAATGGGTTCGTTCATAAGCTCGTAGGCCAGTACGACAGGCTCGTCGGCGTAGCGTTCGGCTATTCTCTTCCAGATGGAGCAGAATTTGGCCTGGTTGCCTTCGGATTGGAATAGCCAGGGGTAGCCGTAGCTGTCGTCGATATTGTCGCCGGTCTGTCCGCCGGGGCAGTCGTGCATATCGAGGATGAGGTAGAGGCCGTTGTCGCGGCACCACGCTATGGTGCTGTCGATGCGGGCAAAGCCCTCGTCCGGATTGGTGCTGCCCATATAGGGCTCGTCGGTGAAAAGTTTGTAGTGGAAGGGCAGGCGTACGGTGTTTGCGCCCGTAGCGGCGATGAATTCGATGTCGGCCCGCGTTATGTAGTTGTCCTTGAAAGCCTGCCAGAAATTTGCCGTCACTTCCTCGCCAACAAGCTGGCAGAAGGCGTCGTTGATAAGTCGCGGCGAACTGGCACGGCTGAAACCGAACATATAGCCTTCGGGATTGAGCCAGTTGCCGAGGTTGGTGCCTCGTATGAGCAACTTGGTGCCGTCGGGCTTGACAAAATCTTTGCCCTCGACACGTACAAAGGCCACTGCCGGGGTCGTGTCGGCGCTATCGGCAGGCTTACCGGTCGAGCAGGCGCCCAGGAGAGCGGCGGCGATGGCGGATGCGTAAAAGAGGTGTCGCATTGGATTAGGCCGGTGTGTGGTTCCCAAGGTTTTTAGTTCGGTTAGGGAAGGCGCTGGAACACACGCACATACTCCACTTCCATCGTAGCGGGCAGACAGCTTTCGTCGACGCCCATAGCGCCGCCCCAGTCGCCGCCCCATGCGAGGTTGAGGATGATGTAGAAAGGCTTGTTGAAGGGCCAGGTGGCAACGTCGCCCTTTTTGTCGTTGTCGAAGGAGAGCAGGATGCGGCCGTCGACGTAGGTGCGGATGTAGTCCTCGGTCCACTCCAGGCGGTAGATGTGGAAGTCGTCCTGAGCACCCGAAGTGAGGCGCTCGGCCGTTTTCTGGGTGCCCTTGGTGTGGTTGTAGCTCTCGCAGTGGATTGAAGACGAGGTATAGTTGGGATTGTAGCCCACCTCTTCCATAATGTCGATTTCGCCGCAGCGGGGCCAGGGGTTTGCGGCGTAGTCGTTGTTGGCGGGCATCATCCAGAAGGCGGGCCAAGTGCCTTTGCCCTTTGGCAGACGGATAGCAGCTTCGAAGATGCCGTATGTCCAGCCTTGGTTCTCCATGGCGTATATTCGGCCGGAGTAAACCTTCCCGTTGGCTTTAAAAGCGTTGATGGAGAGGCGTCCGTTGTTGAGTTCGGTGACGCGCTGCCCGTCGTAGGAGCCGTTGACGTAGGTCTGCAGCTCGTTGTTCACCCATCCGGGTCCGGCCACCTGATGCGTCCAGGAGTCGGCGTTGAGAGTGGTGCCGTTGTCGAACTCATCGTGCCATACCAGAGTGTAGCCTTCGGGAACGTCGATGGAGGGGTCGACCGGAGCGGGCACACGACCCTTTTGAAGTACCGAAACAGAAGCGCGTGCACGGCCGCTCATCACCAGAATGGAGCCGGTGCGGTCGGTGAGGGAGGCGTTTTCGGCCACTTTCACCTTCACGCTACCGCCGGCGGAAGTGGTGCCGGTGTTGGTCACAGTGATCCACGAAGCTTCCGACACTGCCGTCCACTCGCCCGAGGCCGTCACCGCGAAGGCAGCCTCGGCCGGGTCGGCAGAAAATTCGAACGAAGTCTGCGAAACGGTCAGCGAGTCGTCGTTAGTCACCTTGGGCTCGTCGTCGCCGCCGCAGGAGGTCAGTAAGAATAAGGATAAAAAGGGTAGAAGGTATCTTGTTTTCATAGCTTGTGCGTTAAAAAAGAGTGAGTTGAACTTAAAAAGGGTTGAAAAAAGGAGGGGGGCGCCGGCGCCTGAGCCCGGCGCCCCCCTGAATTGGTCGGAGTGTGTTATTCGAGATGTTTCTGAATGATGATGTTCTTCACAGTCACCACAGTGCCGTCCGGGTTGCCGCCGAAGTCGAAGACGTAGCGAGTCTTGGCCATTTCGGCGGGTGCGGTGAGGTTTGCGCGCCAGAAGGTGTTGGGGCCTTCGGTGAGCTTGACGGTTTCGGCGAAGAAGAAGTTGTCGTCGTTGCCGTCCTCGGTGAATTTAACCGTTACGGAAGGCAGCTCAACATTCGATTCGAATTCAACCTTGAAGTCGTAGGCCTGGTCTGTTCCGAAGCCGGGTCCGCCGGCCACGAACATCTGAGCCTGCCACATTTCCCAGGTTGCCGAAGGCAACTCGATAGTGATGGCGGTTCCGTCGATGGTCGGCACGGGGTCGGGCAGCTGAGCCCATCCGGGAGCGTAGTAGAAACCGATCTGCGGAACCACGCTGCTCCAGAGGTTTTCGGCGCTTGCCACGTCCACCCAGTTCGGTTCCTGCTCCTTGGGGAGTTCGGGAAGCACGGTGCCGTCGTCGTAGATGTGGTTTTTGAGCACGAAGTTCTCCACGCTGATCTGTATGCCGGCGGGGTTGCCGCCGAAGTCGAGGGTGAACACGAGGTTGTTCATGTCGACGGCAGCCTCCAGGTCGCTGAACCAGAAGGTGGTGGGCTCGTCGGCGCTGGTTTTGATTTTGGCGTTGGGGAAGAAGGAGTGAGCGTCGTCGTCGTCGCCGTCAGGATGGATTTTGAGGGTGGCGTTGCCAAGGTCCATCGTAGTGGTGAAGATGAAGGAGCCGTCGAAGTGCTCGCCGGCGGGAAGGCAGATGTCGGTGCCGATGTGGCATTGTGCCTGCCACTGGTCGGTAGTAGCCTCAGGCAGAGTAACGACAAATGCCTCGTCGGTCAGGGTGTATGCCGGGTCGGCGATCTGAGCCCATCCGGGAGCATAGAAGAAGGAGTTGATCTTCTTGTTGGCGCTCAACCAGAGGTTGTGCTCATTCTCGAACACGAAGCCGCCGAAACCGGTCATCTTGGTGTTCTCGATGGTGAAGGGCAGCGAAATGGTGCCCAGCGAAACGCCGTTGGCGTTGCCCACCTTAGCCTCGATGGCGTATTCGCCCTTCTTGCGGTAATACTTGCTCATCTGGGGGTTCGAGGAGTAGCTCTTGCCGTCGACAATCCACACCGGATAGACGCCCTGACCATTGAAGGTGAAGGTGGCGTAGTTGGTTTCCTGGTCTACGGTGACGGTGAAGTTGTCGGCGTAGTCGGCGACCTGGGGAACATCGGTGACGTCGATGTTCTGTATCTTTTCTTCGTTGCACGACGTTGCCAGAGCCGCCAGAGCCAGGGCGCATGCTGCGAATTTGATATAGCTTTTCATTTTCAGTTTCTATTAGTACGGATTTTGGGTGAGAGTGCCCTGTGCCTTGTCGATTTCGCTCTGCGGAATGGGCAGATACTTCTTGTTGGGGCTCCAGGTGTTGGTGCGATAGCCGTATTCGTCGGGAACGAGCACGCTGGCTGCCTTGTCGGTGCGGATGAGGTCCCAATAGCGCTTGCCTTCGCCTACGAACTCAAGCTGACGCTCGGCCAGGATGTTGTCGACGGTGGGTTCAACTTCGGTGACCAGACCGGCGCGGCGGCGAACCCGGGTGATATAGCCCTTGGCCTCTGAGGTGCTGCCGCCGGTGGCGACCAGAAGCTCGGCGGCATTGAGCAGAGCCTCGGAGTAGCGGTAGATGCGCCAGTTGTTGTTGTAGTTAAGCTCGCCCGAAGCCTTCTGGCCGGCATTGCCGCCTGCCTTGGCAGTATACTTCTCCAGGAAGAAGCCGAAGTCCTGGTAGCGCTTGTTGTACTCAACGCCCGTGGCCGCTGCGTTCCAGCAGGTAGCGTCGCGGCGGGTGTCGTTGTTGGCATAGCGGTTGTAGGTCTCAAGACGAACGGGAGCGAAGCCCCAGCCGGCCTCATGGCCTTCAACACCGCTGGGCCAGTTGTTGGGCGATACCAGAGTGGGAAGCACAGTGCCGCCGGCGGCAAGAGGATTGCCCCAGTCGCGGATGGCGTTTTCGGAGATATAGTTTATTTCCCAGATAGACTCCGAGCTCCATTCGCCCTCTTCGGTGAAGATGGTGGTGTAGTCGGGCACCAGTTCGTACTGCGGGGAAGCGATGATTTCCTTCATGTAGTTCAGCGCGGTGGCATAGCGGGCAGTGTCGCGCTGGTACATAACGATTTCGGCGTAGAGCATGTAGGCCATGGCGGTTGTGACGCGGCCGGCTTCGGCGTCGGAAGCGCGGAAGTCGAGGGCGTTGAGTGCGATGGCAGCCTCAATGTCGGCAATCATCTTGCCGTAGAGCTCGTCGGCGGTGATCTGAGCGGCGATGTAGGGCTCGGTGAGGTTCACTTCGTAGTAGGGCACGTTGCCGTAGAATTTCCACAGCCAGTTGGCGTAGAAAGCGCGTAGCACTCGCACCTGGGCCGTCCAACGGTTGAGCTGCTCGGGAGTAGCGTCTTCAATACCGCGTTCGATGGCTTCGAGGACGTCGTTGCAGCGCTTAACGCCGCTGAAAGCCTCTACCCAGAGGGAGGTGACCACCTTGAGCGGAGTGGCCGAGTAGTTTGCCATCAGGTGCCAGTTCTGGTTGTCGGTGGCGTTGTTGCCGCCCACCCAGAGGTCATCGGCCATGATGTCGCTCAGCAGGATGTAGGGAGCGTATTCATCCAGGCCCCAGTCGGTCCACTGCAGAGGGTCGTAGGCTGCCGTGACAGCCTCTTCGAGGTGCTCGGCGGTGGAGAAGTATTCGTCGGACGGAGTTTGCGTGGGGCTTGTCACGTCCAGGAAGGAGTCGGAGCAGGCGCCGAGGGTGAGTGCAGCCAGGCCGAGTCCGAGGATATATGCTTTTTTCATGATTGAGAGTCAGTTGGGATTAGAAAGCGAGGTTGCAGCCGATAGTCCACACGCGGGCCTGGGGATACACGCCGTAGTCGACGCCCAGCGAAGTGCCGCCCGAGGATATTTCGGGGTCGAAGCCGTGGTACTTGGTCCAGGTTTTGAGGTTCTCGGCGGCAACGTATACGCGGAACTTGGAGATGGAGACGCGGCGGGTGATGTTCTCCGGCAGGGTGTAGCCCAGCTGGATGTTCTTAAGACGCAGGTAAGAGCCGTCGTGAACGTAGAGGTCGGAGCTCTGCCAGTTGTAGCCGTCGCCCTGAACGTAGCGCGGAAGGGTGTTGGAAGTTCCTTCGCCGGTCCAGCGGTTGAGCATATAGGAGGGGAGGTTGGTGCTCTGAGCGTCGATGCGGCGGGTGGCGTCGAAGATGTCGTTGCCGGCAACGCCCTGGAAGAAGATATAGAAGTCGAAGCCCTTCCAGTTGGCGCTCAGGTTGATGCCGTACTGCCAGTCGGGCATGCCCTTACCGATTTTGGTGCGGTCGTCCTCGGTGATGGAGCCGCTTCCGTCGACGTCGACGAATCGAACGTCGCCGGGCACGAGGGAGGTGCCGTAGCGGGCGTTGTACTCAGCGGCCTCGGCGGCGTTCTGGATAATGCCGTCGGTCTTGTAGCCGTAGAAGTAGGGGAAAGGCTCGCCGTTCTGAGCGCGCGAGATGGTGCCCACGCCCTGGAAGGAGTCGAGGTTTGCCCAGCCCTGTTCGTTGCCGTAGGAGATGAGCTTGTTGTGCAGATAGGAAGCGTTTGCACCTACGCGGATGCTGAGGTCGCCGAAGTTCTGGCGATAGCCGAAGTCGAGTTCGACGCCGGAGTTGCGCATCTTGCCGACGTTGCCCACGGGGATGGATTCGCCGACGTACTGCGGCAGCGAGAGGGTCATCAGCATGCCGTCGGTGTCTTTGATGAAGTAGTCGATGCTCAAGGTGAACTTGTTGCTCAGGAAGCCCAGGTCGAGGCCTATGTCGGTCTGCTTGGACTCTTCCCACTTCAGGTCGGGGTTGGGGAGCTGGGTGGGCTTGGCGCCGACCACGATGTGGCCGTCCTTGCCGAATACGTAGTTATTGCCGGAGGCGGCAAGGGCGATGTACTGGAAGTCGCCGATGTTTTCATTACCGTTCTTACCCCAGGATGCGCGCAGCTTGGCGTTGTTGAGCCAAGGAGCAAGGCTGTGCATGAAGGATTCGTTCATGATGTTCCAACCTGCCGAAACGGAGGGGAAGGTAGCCCAGTGGTTGTTCGAGCCGAAGCGGCTGGAACCGTCGCGGCGAAGGGTGGCTTGAATCATATAGCGCTCTGCGAAGTTGTAGCTTACGCGGCCGAAGTAGGAGGCCAGCTTGTTCTTCACCGTGGGAGCGCCGCCGCTGCTCTGGTCGCCGTCGGCGGCAAGACCGGTCGAAGCGTCGATGTAGGGGCGGTTGTAGTTGATGATGTTGTTGCGGGCGCCGCTGACGTAGGAACCGCTGCTTTGCTTGGCGGAGGTGCCCAGGATGATGCTGAAGGAGTGGTCGCCGATGGTCTTGTCGTAGCTCAGAAGGTTTTCGAGCTGCCATACAAGGCCTTCGTTCTTCGAGGAGTATGCGCTGGAGAAGGTCTGACCCTGGCCGTCGCGGAGGTAGTACTTGGGAGTGTAGCCGTCGTTGCCCCAGAAGGAGAGGTCGGCACCGTAGCTGATGCGGTACTTGATGTTGTCCCAAATCTGAAGTTCACCGATGAAGTTGCCCACGAATTTGTGGCTGTGGCCCTTTTCGCCGGGGAGAAGGAGGTTGGCGATGGGGTTGCTCATTTCCTGGAAGTTGCCGAAGGCGGTGGGCACCATCACCAGACGTCCGTCGGGGCCGTAGGAGGGCACGTACGATGCCTGGCCGCTGAGGTAGCTGAGCTGGGATGCTTCTTCTTGGCTGCCTTTTTCAAGGTAGGGAGTCAGGATGGGGCTCATGGCAAGCGCCGAACCAAGGGGAGAACCCCAGGTGGAGTTCACCTCGATGCCCTTGCTCTTGATGCGGGCGTAGGAGATGTTGGTGTTGACGGTGAATTTGTTCAGGAAGGAGCGTTCTTTCGAATCGTCGAACACGGTGATGCCCAGGTTGCTGCGCATGGTAAGACGCTGATAGTTGGAGCGGTCGAAGTTGCCGCCTACTATACCGTCCTGAGTGTAGTAACCCAGCGAGAGGAAGTAGTTGACGCGCTCGCTGCCGCCGGTGAGGCTGAACTGGTGGCTCATCACCGGAGCGTTGTCGTTGAAGACTTCATCCTGCCAGTCGGTGCCTTCGCCGTAGGAGGCGGGGTCGGCGTAGAGCGGAGCTATGCCGGCGTTGATGGCGCCTTCGTTCATCATCATGGCGTACTGGGAGGCATTGAGCACGTTGCGTTTCTTGGCCTTGCTCTGCCAGCCGTAGCTGAAGTCATAGCTCAGGCGTGCGCGACCCTCGCTGCCCTGACGCGTGGTGACCAGAATAACGCCGTTGGCGGCGCGCGCACCGTAGACAGCGCCCGAAGCGGCATCCTTCAGCACCTCGATGCTCTTGATGTCGTTGGGGTTGAGGTAGTCAAGGCCGCCTTCGATGGGCATGCCGTCGACGATGTAGAGAGGGTCGGAATTGTTGATGGTACCGATACCACGCACGCGAACACGCGAAGCGGCGCCGGGCTGGCCCGAAGCCGAAGTTACGGTTACGCCCGATGCAAGGCCCTTGAGGGCATTGTCCATTCGCAGAGGTGCGGTGGCTTCGAGGTCATCGCCCGTAACTTGCGAAATGGCTGCCGTGACCACGCTCTTCTTCTGCACGCCATAGCCCACGACCACAACTTCGCTAAGAAGATTATTGTCTTCTTCAAGAACAACGTTCATGGTAGGAGCGGCGGCCAGTGTGCGGCTCACGTATCCTATATAGGAGAAGGTGATCTGTGTGCCGTCGGCTACTCGCATGGTGAATTTGCCGTCGATGTCTGTGGTGACACCGTTTGTTTGTCCTTGTGCCACGACCGATACGCCGATTAGAGGCTCGCCCGTGTTGTCTTTAACCTCGCCGTTCACTGTGATGTCCGCAAGGGCCGCCGATGTGCCCAGTATGAACATCGCCAGTAAAACCACCAAGGATTTCAGTTCGATTTTAAGGCTTCTCATTACTTTTGGTTAAATAGGTATTAGGGTTTGAATTCTGGTTGCAAAGTTAAAAAGCATAAATTGGGGCTGCAATATCCGGTAAACTCATAAAGTAAGTATGCTAAAAAGCCAAAGCGCCCAAAATGAGCGCTTTGCCGAAAAATATGGTAAATAAAAAGTAAGTTTTCGGAAGGTTTTCGGAAAGGTCGACGACCCTTCTATCGGCGACTTTTTACCAACCGCCGGTTGCTCCGCCGCCTCCGGTGCTACCGCCGCCGAAGCCACCGCCGCCGAAGCCCCCGCCGAAGCCACCGCCGCCGAAGCCTCCGCCGCGCCGCGAACCCATGGCAGCCCCGAGCACGGCGCCGGCAACGAGGGCGCTGTCGTCGACTTTGCGCGGCAGACGGTAGTTTTCGTCGTGGTCGTAGCCGCATGCCCGGCAGTGGTACTGGCGCACGCCGAGTCCTTCCTGACGGGTGGTCGGCTGGCGAAGCACGCGGCTGGTGCGCAGACTGTAGGCGCGCACTCCGCAGCGCGGGCACGGCGAATAGGCCGACGAATTGTCGACGTAGGCCTCGACGGCGGTTTCGCCGCACTTGGGGCAGAGCCAAACGTCGTAGTCGACCGAGCCGAGCTGTTCCTCGAGGTCCTGGCCCGGGTTGAGGTAGTTGTTGTCGGTGGCTTCATCGAGCTTCTTCATTCTGGCGCCGCAACGGCTGCAGACGCGCGGGGTGTTGCGCCAGCGCTGCAGGAGTATCACCAGGGGCAACGAGGCTATCAGCGGTATGCCCAGCCCCAGGAAGGTGCAGGCGAGGAATACGGGGCGGTAGCGCACCATCGAGACGTAGCGTTCGTGGCGGTCCTTGCCGCGAGTCTCCACCAGCATGGCCACCAGCCAGAGCAGCAGGCCGCCTGCCACGCAGCAGGCGAAAATGAGGTACATATGAAAAATGTCGGCGTCGTCCGACTGATGCGTGGCGTTGTAGTCGGCCTCGCGGCTGAGTATTTCGGGCGTGTTGTCAGGGTCGGTGAGGATGGAGCATATGGCCTGCACAGCGTCGGTGGTGCCGGCGTCGTAGTTGCCCTCGCGGAATTCGGGAGCCATCACCTCGCGGATTATGCGGCCGCAGGTGATATCGGGCAGTACTCCTTCCAGACCATAGCCCGGACGTATGGTGACCTTGCGGAGGTCTTTGACGATGAGTATGAGCAGGCCGTTGTCGCGGTCGTCCTTGCCAAGCTGCCATAGTTCGAAAAGCTCGGTGGCGAAGCGGTCGGGATCGTCGCCCTCGATATTGTCGACGGCAACGACTACGGCCTCGGCCGTAGTGGCGTGGCGCAGCGAACGCAGCGAGCGGTTCAGCGAAGCAACCGTCGCCGAGGAGAGTATGCCGTCGGGATTGCTGACATACTGTGTGGAGTCCGAAGCCTGCACGTTGGGCACTTCGGAGGGGGTATATGTGCCGGCGGCCATGCTCAGCATGGTGCCCAACAGCATAAGGAAGGTGAAATATATCTTCATAAACTACTTAACTTCAACAATCTGCACGTTGGTCAGGTGGAGACGAGCCTCAATATACTCCGCAAGCCGCCGCCGTTCCTGCTCGCTAATATGGTGCCTGGTGTGGATGAGGGCGTAATTGACGGTGTCGATACGGGCGGTGTCGGCCGGATGGGCCACCAGCGTGGTGGTGATGGCCAGTCGCTGCACATTCGGGAACACCACGTGAACTTCGGGCGCCACTTCCGGCGCCGCCGTGGCGTTTGTGCGGTCGGCGCTCAGCAGAGCCGAGAGTGAGTCGACCTGCTGCTGCTTTCGGGCTATGGTAGCCTGCGCCAGGGAATAGACGTCGGCCAGCGTAGGCGCCATGGTCTGCCCGGAGTCCTCCTCGCCGCCTTGATAGATGACAAGGCGCGTGTCGGCAAGCCCGTAGTACTGCAGGCGCGAGGACAGCGCCAGCCTCAGCGAGTCGGCCGGCTGCGGACGTCCGATCAGCGTGAGGGTGAGGGTACGCCGGCCGTTGGTGTCCGAAATCTTGTGGGTGAGCACCTGAGTGCCGTCGAAATTGCACTCGCGGCTCACGAACTCGTCGGCCCGCATATTGTATTTGTTCTGCTGGAGCATGCGGTAGGTTAGATAGATACTTGGCAGCATAGTAAGAATGGCCAAAGTGTAGACCACCGTCCGAATGCGGCGTGCGCGGGCCGGATCGGCCGAAGGGCGCGCGCGGTATTTCATCAGCTTCACCCCGATGAAGGTGGCGAAGGCAATGTAGATGGAGTTGATGATGAAAAGATAGGAAGCACCAAGGAAATAGTGCATCTGCCAGGTTGCCAAGCCGTAGCCCGCTGTGCACAGCGGCGGCATAAGAGCCGTTGCTATGGCCACGCCGGGAATAACATTGCCCTTGTTGGTGCTACCCAGAGCGATGATGCCGGCACCACCGCCGAAGAAACCGATGAGAACGTCGTAGATAGTCGGCGAGGTGCGCGCCAGAAGCTCGCTGTGCTGCTCGTTGACGGGCGATATGAGGAAGTAGAGCGTGGCCGTAATGACAGAGAAGCCGGCCGCCATAACCAGATTGCGGACGCAGCGCGTAATAAGGTCGAAATCATGGATGCCCACACCGAGACCGAGGCCGATGATAGGTCCCATAAGCGGCGAAACGAGCATGGCGCCTATTATCACAGCCGTTGAGTTGGTGTTAAGACCCAGAGAGGCTATGAAAATGGCTAAAATGAGGATGAGAATGTTGGTGCCGCGGAAGGACACGCCGTCGCGGATGTTCTGCTCCGCCTCATCCTGGCTCACAAGCTGGCCGGACAAGGAGAAATAGTTCAGAAAAAATTCGCTCAGGCGCGTTGCAACGTTCTGTTTCAAGGTGATGAACCGTTTAATATATAAAGGTTAAGAGCGAAAGGTTCTCGCTCTTAACCTTTATAACATATGGGTTGATGTGGTGGTTCAATATTTTGCGTTTCGCATGTCGCCGGTTTCGTTGAAGGCGTTGTGGAAGGCGAAAGCGCTGGTCAGGGTGTGGGGAGTCTGCCCCTGGGTACCCAGGCGGAGGTAGTCGCGCAGCAGCTCGCGGTACATGGGGTGAGCGCAGTTGTCGATGATGCAGTGTGCGCGTTCCACCGGGTCCTTGTGGCGAAGGTCGGCGATACCCTGGTCGGTGACAATCACGTCGACAGAGTGCTCGCTGTGGTCCGGGTGCGCCACCATGGGCACGATGTTGCTGATGGCGCCGCCCTTGGTGATGGAGGGGCAGCTGAAGATGCTCACATAGGCATTGCGCGTAAAGTCGCCGGAGCCGCCTATGCCGTTCATCATCTTGGTACCCAGCACGTGGGTGGAGTTTACGCTGCCGAAGAGGTCGGCTTCGAGGGCTGTGTTCATGGCGATGACGCCCAGTCGGCGGATAACCTCGGGGTTGTTGGAAATTTCGGCCGGACGCATCACAATCTTGTCGTGGTAGAACTTGAGGTCGCTGAAGAGTCGCATCTCAGTCTCGTCCGAGAAGGTCATGGAGCAGGTGGAGGCGAACTTGCACTTGCCCTTTTCGAGCAGTGCCAGAACGGCGTCCTGGATAACTTCGGTGTACATCATGAACTCAGGCAGCTCTTTGCTCTCGCCAAGGTCGTAGAGCACGGCGTTGGCAACATTGCCCACACCGCTCTGCAGAGGCAGGAACTCCTTGGGCAGACGGCCCGCTTTGTATTCGCCCACAAGGAAGCGAACCACATTCGAACCAATCAGCTTGCTCGTTTCGTCGACGGCGGTGAAGGGCTTTACGCCGTCGTAGGAGCTGGTCTTGACGATGCCGACAATCTTGGCCGGGTCTACCTTGAGAACCGGGGAGCCTACGCGGTCGTTGGGGGCGTAGATGGGTATTTCGCGGCGGTAAGGCGGGTCGAGGGGAGTGTAGATGTCGTGCATGCCCAGCAGCGAGGTCGGCAGCTTGTCGTTGAGCTCGATGAAGATGCGCTTGGCCTTGGCGGCATAGGTGGCAACATTGCCGACGCCGCAGCCCAGTACAACCGTGCCGTCCGGCTCGACGGCGGCGGCTTCGATGATGGCCCAGTCGAACTCGCCGTAGGTGCCGTAGCGCACTTCCTGCGCCATTTCGGAGAGATGGCGGTCGAAGTAATGGCAATCGTGGGAGTTGATGCGTTTGCGCAGGTCGGGCACGTTCTGATAGGGAGCGCGCATATTGTAGGCGTTGGCGCGGCTCATAACGCCGTCGACGTGGTCGCTGGTAGAGGCTCCGGTGAACATATTCACTTTGAAGGGACGGCCCGCCTCGTGTTCGCGGGTGGCCTTCTGAGCGAGTGCTTCTGTAACGGCTTTGGGAGTGCCGGGGGCGGTGAATCCGGACAGACCGATGGTGTCGCCGTTGTTGATCATCTCGGCGGCTTCCTGGGCGGTTAGGATATTGAATGCCATGATATGTTAGATATAGATTTTAAGTTTTTTGTTGTCGATCGATTTTTGCGTGATGAAGAAAATATGCCTGCTCAGAAGCGGCGCCGGAGCACTTCGCCCCAAATCATCGCCGCCCGCGGGTCGGTGCCTCCCGGAAGCATGGGCCGCCGGCGAGGGACAGCCGGAGCCGGGGCGTGCTCGTCGGCCGCCATCGAAGACTCCGCCATCGGGTCGAAGCCGTCGTTGCCGCTCAGGAAGGGTGTCGGGGCGGCTTTCGGAGCCTCCGGGGGCGTCGAAGACGCCGCATGCGAGGGCCGGCGCCCTGCAGGCCGGCGCTGCGGGGTCGGGGACGCCTTCTTTGCTTTGTCGGGACGCTTTTTGAGCCCCTTGGCAATGATTATTACAATATAGATGGCGCCAACTAAGAGAAGGGAGAACAAATCCTTGTCCAATTGAGCATATTTTTGCGCAAAAGTAGTCATTATCCGTCAACTAAACAAATCAACGCCCTGAAATTATTGAAGAATGTTAATGTGCGGCCCATTTTTGGCATAGACGGCCAATTTTGAGTAATTTTGTGCCTTAAAATCAGGCCCGGCGCAGAGCGCGGGCTTACCGCTATTGCCAATGGAGAAAGATATGGGCGAAGAACGCCTCCGAAAACTTTATATAGAAACGTATGGCTGTCAGATGAATGTGGCTGACAGTGAAGTCATTGCTGCAGTTGCCGAAATGGCGGGCTACACCATTGCCCATTCGATGGACGAGGCCGACGCCGTGCTGCTCAACACTTGCTCGATTCGCGACAATGCCGAGCAGAAAGTAGGCGCGCGCCTGCGCACTCTCAACGCCGAGCGCCGCAAGCGCCTCGCGGTCGGCAAGCCTCGTATGCTTGTCGGCGTGGCCGGTTGTATGGCCGAACGTCTCCGCGACGGTCTGGTGTCCGACTTCGGGGCCGACCTCGTCGTGGGCCCTGACGCCTACCTCGACCTGCCGGCCCTGCTGGCTTCGGCAGAGGAGGGCAAACCTGCCGTAAGCGTCGAACTCAGCACTACCGAAACCTACCGCGACATAGTGCCCGCCCGCATACCCGGCCACAACATCAGCGGATTCGTGAGCATAATGCGCGGCTGCAACAACTTCTGCTCCTACTGCATCGTGCCCTACACCCGAGGCCGCGAGCGCTCGCGACCCGTCGACAGTATTCTGCGCGAAGTGCGCGACCTCGCCGCCAGAGGCTACCGCGAAGTGACTCTGCTGGGTCAGAATGTCAACAGTTACCTCTGCGAAGGCACCGACTTTGCGGCTCTGCTGAAGGCGGTGGCCGATGCCGTGCCCGACATGCGCGTGCGGTTCACCACCTCGCATCCCAAGGATATGTCCGACGCCATTATAGCCGCAATGGCTTCGCGCGCCAATATCTGCCGACATATCCACCTGCCGGTGCAGAGCGGCAGCAATGCCGTCCTCAAGGCCATGAACCGCAAATATACCCGCGAATGGTACCTCGAACGCATCGCCGCTATACGAAAAGCTATGCCCGACTGCGGAATATCAACCGACCTCTTCACCGGATTCCATGGCGAAACCGAAGACGACTTTCAGCAGACCCTCTCGCTGATGCGGGAGGTCGGTTTCGACTCTTCCTTTATGTTCAAGTACTCCGAGCGGCCCGGCACCCTCGCGGCAAGAACTATGCCCGACAATATTCCGGAAGACGTTAAAATAGAGCGCCTTAATCGTATGATTGCCCTTCAGGGCGAGCTTTCCGCGCAGTCCAACCGGCGCGACGAGGGCCGCGTCTTCGAAGTGCTGGTCGAAGGCGTTTCCAAGCGAAGCACAGACCGTATGGTCGGACGCACCGGACAGAACAAAGCCGCCGTATTCGACCGCCGTAACGCCAAGGTGGGCCAGACGGTGCGCGTCAAAGTGGTCGGCTCAAGCCCCGCGACATTGCTGTGTGAGTTGGTTGAGTGATGTTTAACTTTGTTTAACATTGATTTGCGCTTGTTAAGTGGCCTATTATGGTTAACTTTGCGCATTGGCAGTGTAGCAACCCATAAAAAATCAAGCATATGAAAAGTTACTATATAATCGACGGTACGGGCAAGCAGCTCGGGCCGTTTCCCGGAGAGACTCTCAGGCAGCACGGTCTGCACGACAAGATGTACGTGTGGTGCGAGGGTATGGGCTCCAATTGGATGCAGGCATGCGATGTTGAGGAGCTCAAGCCTTTGCTTGCTCCGCAGGCCGCTCCTATGTCGCAGGCTCCGGAAAAGAAATTTGAAGAAAAGAAAGCCGATGCAACTCAGCTGATCAACCCGCAGCCGGCCGCTCAGAATCCCGCCATGGGCGCTCAGGCAGCCGCAGGGCCCCAGCCCGGCGCTTTCGGCCAGCGTCAGCCCGGTCAGTTCGGCGCCGCCCAGCCTCAGCAGCCGCGGCCTCAGCAAGCCTACGGCCAGCAGCCCTATGGCCAGCAAGCCTACGGCCAGCAGCCATACGGCGCTCAGCAGCCCTACGGCGCTCAGCCTCAGTACGGCGCTCAGCAGCCGCAGTATGGCCCCCAGCAGCCCGTCGGAGACATGACAAAGCCCGACAACTACTTGGTCTGGGCCATTCTGGTGACGGTGCTCTGCTGCCTGCCCTGCGGCATCGTGTCCATCATCTTCTCGACCAAGGTTGACCCCGCGTGGACGCAGGGCAACTACGAGGAAGCCAAGAAGAACTCCGACAACGCCAAGCTTTGGGCTTTGATTGGCGCCGGCGCAGGCCTGGTGGTGGTAGTAGTCTACTTACTGTACTTTGCCGCCATGATGTCGGCTGCATTCTGACATTGAAGAAAACCGCACTTATAGTACTTGCCGCGGCCGCGCTCACTGCGCTGGCTGCGGCATATTTTTATTTCAATCCCGAGGACGAGCTGCTGGCCCCAAAATGTCCCTTCAAACTCCTCACCGGCCTGTCGTGCCCATCCTGCGGCGGCCAGCGCGCCTTCCACGCCGCCCTCCACGGCCGCTTCGCCGACGCCATTGCCTACAATCCCTTCCTCCTAATCGGCCTTCCTTACCTTGCCGCTGCAGTCGTAGCGTCGGCCACACACGGCGCAGTAGCGCGCTGGACCCGGGCGCACCTCCTCAACCGCACCATGATGCTTCTATACGTCGCCCTATACTGCATATGGTGGGTCGTCCGAAACCTCCTCGCCGTCTGACTGAACAAAAAAACATCAAATAGTTGCCAAGATAGGAAACTTTTATTACCTTTGCGCATCTAAGCAAACATAATGGCAGACAGATTTGATGAAATGGGTTCTCTTTTCCTCCGGCGAAGAAAAGAACTGGGTCTCACTCAGGAGCAACTGGGTGAAAAGATTGGTGTGACCAAATCGGAAATATCCAAAATTGAAAACGGGCGGCCGATAACTTTTTCAACCATCAACAAACTCTCCGAAGCACTCCGAGTGACGGCATTAGTCGACCTTCAGACCAACGTAGATGCTTCGCTTGATGTCATCCATTACATCGTGATGAGCCTCGGGGCATTTGCGCGAAAGTTCAAGCTTACAAAAAAGGAAGCCTGCAACTACCTTGTGCGTTTCAAGGGAATCGAATTCTCTATTCGCAATTATGAGGCCGAGCATCAGCTTTCCCTTCAGGAATGCGTCGACGATATGGCTGCTGTTTGTCGGAGAAACGGAGGTGCAGTGCAATGAGACTTTTTCATGGTTCCAACCAGCCGATAGAGGCCATAGACCTGGCCAAGGGCAGAAAGTTCAAGGATTTCGGCCGGGGGTTCTACACAACCCATCTGAGAGAGCAGGCGGAATTTTGGGCCGTTAGAATCGCCGAGCGTTATGGTGGAGTCCCTGCTGTGAGCGAATTTGAATTTAACCTGAAGGCGGCCTTGGAGGCCGGGCTGAAAGTTAAAGTGTTCGATTCGCCAGATAAGGAGTGGGCATTGTTTGTGATGGCCAACCGGCGGCAGAATGGCGAGGAATTCAATCATGATTTCGACATCGTAATCGGCCCGGTGGCCGACGACAGGATGGCCCGTCTCTTTGGCCTTTACGATATGGAGATTATCGAGCTCGATGCTGTTGTTGCCGGTTTGACTTACAAAGATCTCAACTCGCAGTATTTCTTTGCTACCGAAGAATCTCTCAAATACCTCGTGCGCATATGAAAGAGCAAGACAATAATTTCGATTTTTTGGTTGAATACATCTCCGCGCGTTTGGCGGAATGGCTGATGCGCGACAAAAATGTAGGTATAGAAGAGGCTCTGCTTTTGATTCATAACTCCGAAACCTTCGAAAAACTGTGCGAAAGAGATACCGGACTCTACATTGAGAGCCCGGCCTTTGTCTATGGCATTCTGAAAGAAGAATTCCGCAAGGGCACCATCCGCGGCCTCACGGAATAATTCCCCCTTATTTCCGGAGGTGGTCCATCAGCTCCCAGGCGAACATGCGTTCGCCGACCTGACGGAAGCCTGCACTGTCGTAGAGTCGCCGGGCGCGAAGGTTGCTCTTGTCGCATAGCAGCCCCAAGGGCTTGCCTGCCATGTGCGACCGCTCCGACATGGCCTCTATAAGCGTGCGGGCTATGCCGCGGCCCCGGTACTGAGGCAACACCGAAAGGCTGTCGAGATAGTATTCGTCGGAGTCGCACTCGTCGGGCATCTTGCCGTCCATATCGCGGTCCAGAACCAACTTTACTTCTTCGAAGAATGCTTTGCGGAGCTCATGGAGGCGGCCGCCGTCGTAGGCTACTATAACTCCGGCAGCCGAGCCGTCGTCGTCGACGGCCTTCAGCGCGTTGAGGTAGGAATACTGCGAGTCGGTGCGCGCCGCAAGACGGCTGAACAGGCGCACTACGTCGTCGACGGTATGCTCGCCGGCAAATTCACGGGCCAACTCCGGTCCGATCGCATCGACTACGGCCTCTCCTATAAGGCGTGCATCGTCTATGGTGGCTGCTACTATTTTCATGATAAAGAGATTGGAGTATAACAAAAAAAGTGGAGAAAAACTCTCCACTTTAAAGTTGCCTTGGAAAGATTCGAACTCTCACAGGCGGAACCAGAATCCGACGTGCTACCATTACACCACAAGGCAATATGTTTTGCTCGGCTTGCGGAGCGGCGGGGCTCCCTTGCTTTTGCGAGTGCAAAGTTAGGGCGAATTTTCGAAGCGTGCAAATTTTTACGCCACTTTTTTTAGAGAAAATGCAAACAGATGTGTTTTTCTTCCCGTTTGGCGAATAAATTGGCCGTTAAGGCTCCGAAAAGCAGCCCTGCTCCAAGCCGTACAATATGCGGCAGGGAGCAGGGTATGCTGAGAAGGCAAAAAAATCAGCCGAACATATTGCCGATTTTGCCCTTGATTTCGTCGATGACGCTTTCTTTGACGCCGTCGCCGTCGAGGTCGCCTATAAGGCCGGCGCCTTTCACTTTCTCTATAATCTCGGTGATGGAGAGGTTCTGATGATCCTCGCCTTTGATGAGCTCGGTGACCTTCGATACGTCGAAGGAGTTGCCGAACTTCGATGTCAGTTCAGTCAGTATGCTCTGAATGTCCATATCGGTCGGGTTTTAGGGGTGTTAGTAGGTTATTGCGGGTTCGAGTGTTTTGGCCTGCTCGATCATCGCGCTTATTTCTTTTTCGGAGGGTACTCGGCCGCACAAGTGCTTCTGCTCGTTGACCTTCTCCAACGAAGCGTGGAGGTTGGCCGCAACGCGGTGGCGAAGTTCCTTGACGGTGTCCACGCCCGAAGCCTCCAGCAGTTCTGCAAACTGACCGGCCACTCCCTTTATGCGGAACAAATCAGCATGGTTGGCCCATTTGAGAAGCAGAGCTTCGCTGATGCCGCTGTCCTGCGACAGGCTTTGGCGTCCACGCGGGGTGGCGCAGCGAGCAAGCAGTTCTTCGGTGGTGCGGATCCCGACGGCATTGAGTCGCTCGGCGTAGTGGGCGCCGATGCCCTCTATTTCTTCTATTCGATATGCCATAATCGTTTACATTAAGTGAAACTATGTGGTTGTATGTTTATAACATTCCGCCTTAATCGCCCGGTTCATCCGTTAACAATTATTGTCGAAAAAAAGCGGCCCCGGACTGAGGTCCGGAGCCGCTTTTCGGGGTAAGGCTGAATCAGTTTCAGCGCACTTCTTTGCGAACTGTCACGGTGCCGTTGGCGCGGGTTGAGCGCACAAGGTAAACGGCTCCCGGGGCCGGAGTGTCGACGCGGGCGCCCGTGAGAGTGTAGTAGACTTGCTCAACAACCGGAGATGTAGCCACGATGCTTTCGATGCCGGCCAGGGGGTTGGTGACGATTTCGGAGTAGGTCGTCTCGGTGGCATTGCGGTAGCCGCAGCGCACGCCAACGGTGGCGTAGGGCTCGAGCACAACAAGCAGCACGCCGCCGTCGCCGGTGTGCATAATGGTGAAGTCGTTGGAGTAAGTGGCCGGTACGTCGGTCATGGTCTGGTCGACGAAGTCGTTTTCGGGAGTGAAGGTGTGGAGCTCGCCGTTGTAGTACACGTTGTAGAAGAGTTTGGACGTATCCAGAGGACGTCCCTCGGTGTCGGTGGAGGGCATCATGAAGTATACCACGCCCATGCCGTCGTTGTCGTCCCACTCGATGTCGAAGCTGTCGGGAGCCGGGGGCGTCTGAACGACGTTGGCCATCGGCACAAACTCCATGTCGGAGAATACCGACGAAGGATTGAGCTTCTCCGTGCCGATGTTGACGCAAAGCACGTCGCTGCTGACCAGGCTTTCGCCATTGCGGCTAAAGCTGATTTTGTTCTTCTCGGTGAGGCCTTCGGCCAGGTTGCCCTCTGCTCCCACAGCAAAGGTGTAGAAGCCGATGTAGTTGCCCATGTACTGCGGAAGGTCAAACTCCCAGCCGGCCTCGGTTACGGTGCCTTTCACCCACGCTTCCGGGATCCAGCGGTTCAGGCCCTGCAGCCACACTTCGTCGCCGGCAAAGCCCACTTCCATCTGGGCGTGAACCTCGGCGTTTTCGTTGTTGATGTAGTTGAACTCGTAGATTTCGGTCGAGGTGAACTCTGGTGCCGTCTGAGGCGTTTCGGTCCAGGGCTTGATGGTATTGCCCTTTTCGCCGTAGGTCAGGAAGCCGCCGTTCTGGTTTATGGCGCCTACCATGCCCGTCAGGCGTGCAACCTGCTCGTTTTCGATACCTTCGGTGGAGGGAAGAATCTGGGTGAGCACACCGTCGATCCAGCGCATGGTCATGTTGCAGTTTTCCGGTACCATCTCCATGGTGATGGTGCCGTTTTCGTCCAGTACGGGTGTGAGGGCGGCCAGATACCAGGTGTAGGCCTTGTCCTGATATATTTTCTGCGGGAAAGCAAAGATCACGTCGCCGTTGTCCTGAACGGTGCCGTGAATCCAGCTGCCGGTTTTCTTCTCCAGAAGGAAGTTCTCCAGATAGACGTCGTTGCCGTCGACAACCATGTGGCGCTCCACGCCGTAGTTGCCCGTGATGGTGGCCGGATTCTGGTTGTTGTAGAGCAGCCAGGAAATCTGGCTCGAGCAGTAGGTCTGGGTCAGTTCGCCCGCGGGCTGCTCGGTAATCATCTCTGTGGGCCACTGGTAGTCGGCCGGCAGAGCCCATGCGGCAGCTGCGGTTGTCAGCGCGCACAGTGTTGCGTAGAAGTTTTTCATACTTTTTTGGTTAAAGTGTGTATTCTATTCCTCGTCGTCGAGGTTGTCAAGGTCAAAGTCAAAGTCGGAGTCGAAGTCCCAGCCGCTGCCCGCGTCCTCGGTGAAGCGGCTCAGCTCGCGGCCCTCGCGTTTGGTGGGGCGCCCGAGGCCCTTGGCGCGGTCCACGAAGCCCGATATTTTCACTACCTCGAGCAGATCGAGCTCGGAGCGGGGCGTAACGTTGCGGCAGTAGTCCGGCACGAGCTTGGCGCCAAGTCGGTTCGCTGTCAGGGCAAGCACTTCGAAGGAGAAGGTCACCGGCGGCTTGCGCACGCGGATGATGTCGCCCACGTCGATCATGCGCGACGGCTTCACCGGCATGGTGTCGCCCACGCCCACGCGGCCCTTCTTGCACGCCTCCGTGGCGATGGTTCGCGTTTTGAAGATTCGCATGGCCCACAGCCATTTGTCGATGCGTACCATGCCGAATTATTTATTGTTGAATTTACACATCGCCGTGCCCAGTCCGGCAAGCACAGTCTCGCGGATGGCCTCCACGGCCACGTCGATACGCTCCGGAAGCGCCGCGGCCTGCTCCGGCGGAAACTCGCCCAGCACGTAGTCTATCTGGCAGCCGCGCGGAAAGTCGCCGCCTATGCCGAAGCGCAGCCGCGGATAGCCGTTTGTGCCGAGCATGGCGGCTATGTTCTTCAGACCATTGTGGCCGGCGTCGCTGCCGCCGTTGCGCATGCGGATGGCCCCGAAGGGCAGCGCGATGTCGTCGACGACAACAAGTATATTTCCGATTTCGATGCCTTCTTTGTCGGCCCAGTAGCGCACGGCGTTGCCGCTCAGATTCATGTAGGTAGATGGCTTCAGGAGCACCACCTGCTGGTTCTTGATGCGCCCGGTGCCCACATCGCCGTAGCGCTGGGTGGACATAGAAATATTGGACGCCTTGGCGAAGGCGTCCAATATCATAAATCCTATATTGTGGCGTGTGCGGGCATACTCGTCGCCGATATTGCCCAGACCCACAATGAGATGTTTCATCGGCTGTCGTCAGTTTACTTGCCGGCGGCGGCAGCAGCGGCGGCACCACGGGCGGCGCGGGTCAGCTGCACGGCGCATACTACGGCGTTCTTGGCGTTCACCAGCTCGAAGCCGTCGTAGTGCAGGTCGCCTACGGCGAGGCTCTTGCCAAGACCCAGGTTGTCCACGTTGATGACAACACGCTCGGGAACGGCGGTGTAGGGAGCTTTTACTTTGAGCTTCTTCATCGACAGGGTCAGCTTACCACCGGCCTTGACGCCTTCGGCGTGGCCTTCGAGCTTGACGGGTACCTCGATTACTACGGGCTTGGTATCGTTTACCTCAAGGAGGTCGATGTGCAGGATGGTGTCCTTGACGGGGTGGAACTGGATGTCCTTCAGCACGGCCATGCGGGTCTTGCCTTCTACCTCGAGCTCGATGGCGAATACATCGGGGGTGTAGACGAGCTTGCGAACTGCGTCGTTGTCGACCACAAGGTGCTCGGCGGTGGCGTTGCTGTTGAGGACTACGGGAATCTTACCCTCGGCGCGAAGCGCCTTGGTGGCTTTCTTGCCCAGACCCGTACGGGGGGCGGCTGTAAGTTTGAAAACTTGCATTGTAGTTAATTGTTTGTGTTACTAAAAATTAAGTGCTCCTTAATTTCCCATCACACGGGATGCGCGGCGACTCCCTCGCGGGGCGCCCGCTAAAAAGCACTGCAAAGTTAAGCATTTCCTCCCACTCTCGCAAACATTCGCGCCCCGATTTCCAGTTTTTTTATTCCGCGCCCTCAAAAAAATGACAAAATGTCAACATCTGCGCACCCCGTCTATAGGTCGAGAAAAGTGTGCCGCGCAACGCCGCCGAGCTCTTTCGCATACGATATGGAGCGACGGCTTCAGCCGCCTCCGACCAGCTCTTTCGCAGGCGATATGGAGTGACGGCTTCAGCCGTCACGGCCCCGCCTCCACCGCCCGGCCCCCGCCGACCCGCGCCGTCACCGCCTCGCCTCGCCGCCCTCCGGATTCCCGCAAAAAGTTACCTTCGCCCGGCCGCCACGGATTTCAGATTCCATATCGTCTGCGCAAACCATTGAGGTACAACTCCGTAGGAGTTGAATAAAGTTGCCAAGGGTGATAACCCCCGGACATATTAATCGCCAAATAATCAGCGACCCTGTAGGGGTCGACCCTTCGCGAATGGACGGGGGGCGCTGTTATTGTATGGGGCGGCATACCCGGGGCTGTCGCCCCGGGCTACATTCTTGAACCCTTACAGGGTTCTTTTTCATTAGTTTAGGTTGCTTTTTGAGGCGAATTCCGCCGGGGTTCTCGATTTGGAAACTGCAGAAAAAAAATCACCGCATCGGCGGATGCGGTGACTCTGAAGCGTTGTATGCGTGGTTAGTTCAGCGGTATGAGCGATATAATTTCGCGGTTGGGAGCGCTGAAGATGGTGTTGTGCTCGCCTGTGCGGAGGTCGACGCTGATGGCGACTTTGTAGCCGTCCGACCGGCGCGTACCCGTCAGCTGGGCGCTGGCGTGCTTATAGTCGACGGAATAGTCGGTGATGTCGATTTCGTTGCCGATATTCAGGTCGGTCTGGCCGGTTGTAAGGGTCGTGGGGTCGAGCCATACCGCTTTGGAGGGTTTGCCGTCGTGGACGGTCAGGCCGTAGAAGCGGCCGTTGCAGATATTCTCGTTCCACAGCTCCATGTTGTCGGAATTGTCGAATTCGGTCGGTAGGTCTTCGAACTGACGAGTCTGCTTGTCGTAGACGAAGTAGGAGTTGGGGTTGCCCCAGTCTGAGTAGGTTTTGACAACTACTTTGTTGGCCGTCTCATACCACGACGAGGGGTTACTGTAATAGTCGCTCCAGTTCGGACTATTGGTGCCGATTACTTCTTCCGAGCTCTGGCCGTAGGAAGAACCTACGCTAATGAATTTCGACGGCTCGTCAGCCACAGCAGCGTACTGTATAATTCCATTTTCAAGGAGGATATATCCGCCGACAATACCATTGTTATTGAGATTTTCATAGCCGCCGTTGGGATATACCAGGCTCACAGTTTGTCTCATGCCTTTTTGATCGGTCGGCAGGTATGGACCGGAAATGGCTATCACGCCACGGTCCATAGCGAACAACCTGGGATAAATCGGGTATTCTATGGGTGCGCCATCGGTTGTCAGCTTCTCAAAGGTTCCTTCGAAGGAGGAAAGGGTTATGCGTCCGATGCAGACAGTTGTTAAGCTCGGGTTGAAGACTCCTAAAAGTCGGGAGGCACCGTCTTCGGTAAAGGCGCCCCGTTCTGAGTACGGATCGAACCTTTCCTCACCTATAACGGCACTGTAGATGAGACCATCGCTGCGACGCACAAGAAGTACTTGCAGCTCAAAGGGTACATCCTCGACTTTGTCGCCGTCTTCATCGTAGTAGGAGCACCCTTCGAAGAACAGATAGTTCTCTGTGAGGTTTTTGACCCGGTAGGGCACTACCGACAGATTGGAAAGCGTTTCTCGGCCGTTCTCTTCGTTGACAAATACGCCGATGGCCGAGATATTGCCGTTGGCGTCGAGTTTGAATGTGCCCGCATGGGTCAGTTCGCCGTCTACTGCGCGCGATTCCACTGCGCCGAGGGTGGTGAGCATCTCGCAGTTCGACAGGTCGAATCGCGTTATAGTACTCTTACCCCCCCCAAAAATGGATCGTCTGATTTACAGGAACTTATGGTGCCGACAAACAGAGCGGTTGCCAGAGCCATGCCTGCAATTTTGAGCTTGGTCATATTAAGGTTGTTGTTTGGTGATAATGTTTTTTCTTCGATATCTTAAGCAGTAATACAAAATTACTCATTTTCAACCAATCTCCCAAAAAATAAATCCTAAAAAGTGAAAAAAAGTCGACAATCGGACAATCGGACAATTTTCGACGCCCCATACGTGTCTTTCGCAGGCGATATGGAGCGACGGCTTCAGCCGTCACCGCCCGGCTCTTTCGCAGGCGATATGGAGCGACGGCTTCAGCCGTCACCGCCCGGCTCTTTCGCAGGCGATATGGAGTGACGGCTTCAGCCGTCGCCGCCCCGCCTCGCCGCCCTCCGGATTCCCGCAAAAAGTTACCCTCGCTAGCCCGGCGCGGATTTCAAACCCCATATCGCCTGCGCAAACCATTGACGCACAACTCCGTAGGAGTTGAATAAAGTAGCCGGGGGTGACAACCCCTGGATCAATTAACCTCTTGATAATCAGCGACCCTGTAGGGGTCGAACACGGTCCGCCCTTTCGCGGAGGATTCCCTCCCGGGAATGGGCGAGGGCTGAAGCCCTCGGTCCATACGTTTGGAGACGCTTTCGCGGCCGGCTGCCGTCTTTTCGCCGCAGCGCCATGCGCCGGGCGCCCAACTTTCAGCGCTCACAGAGCGTTATGCGTAAGGTCTGAGGTGCAAAATACCTTGTTTGGGGTATTTCAGACGCCGTTTCAGGCCCTTAACTTTGCACTATCTTACGAAACTCCAAAAACAAGTAAATTATGAAAGATACAGTAATCTTCTACGGTTCCACCACCGGCAATTGCGAGAATATCGCCAACAAGATTGCCGCCGAACTCGGCGTCGACGCCGCCAACGTGCTCGACGCCTCCGAACTCACCGCCGACAAGCTCGCCGAAAACGCCAATATCCTCCTTGGCTCCTCAACATGGGGCAGCGGCGACCTCCAGGACAACTGGTACGACGCTGTCGAGGTCGTCAAGGGTTCTGACCTTAAGGGCAAAACCGTCGCCATCTTCGGCGTGGGCGACTCCAGCAGCTTCAGCACTACCTACTGCGACGCTATGCGCGCCCTCTACGACGCCGCAAAGGCCGCCGGCGCTACCATTGTCGGCGCAGTCCCCACCGACGGCTATACCTTCGACGAATCGACCTCGGTGGTCGACGGCAAATTCGTCGGTCTGGCACTCGACGAAGACAACGAGTCCGACAAAACCGACGAGCGCATCGCTGCCTGGGTGGCTGAAATCAAACCCGAACTTCAGTAACTACGCTAACCCATACAAAGAACAGGCAGCCCCGGCAGTGATGTCGGGGCTGTCTGTGCTTGTGGGGATGGCTACTTGCGCGGACGCCAGTCGAAGCGGGCGCCCACCACGCGGATGCTGTCGCGGACCAGCTCGCAGTTGGAGCGCTCCGGCTGCTCGGCGTCCGGCTCAACGCGAACCTGCACGGTCTCGCCGAAGCGACATTCGTGGTGGAAGAGCAGGTCGACGCGCGCTATTTCCCGGCGGTCGTAATGCTCCAGGCTGTACTGGTCCATCAGCAACTCGAGGTAGCGCACTGTGTTGACGTGGCGGTTGAAGTCCAGGTCGCAGTAGCGGAAGGTGTAGGAGGTGTCGACTGCCGGTTTGGCCAGCGCCGGTATCCGCGGCGTCTTATCCATAGGGCACTCTATCTCGCCGATGGGGCACGACTCAACGCCCAGTGCCGAAAGGTCGGCCCCGCCGCGCTGACCGAAGTCGATGGCCGCCCAGACGCTGCGGGCATAGCCCAGCACGCGCCCTTCGCCGTCGGCAATCATGAAATTGCGTTCGCTGAAGCGCCGGTTGATGCTCTCTATCCATGTGGTCACACTGTAGGTGCTGTTGATGCCCGGATATTCTGCCATTTCTATGCTCAGCCGGCTCAGCACCCACCCGATGTTGTGCTTGATCAGGGCGGAGTAGCCGATGCCGAGAGCATTGGCGTGGTCGGTGGCGGCCTCGATGAGCCGTTCCGCGATCAGAGGCACCGGCATGCGGCCCTGCGCGTCGCATTCGCCAGCGGTCAGAAAGTGGGTGTCGGTGTAGGAAGGCGCTTTGTCGGTCATCACGGACGTTCTACTGCGGTGAGGGTCTGCACGCTCGCTATATTACCCTTCTTGTCCTTCATTTCCTGCTTCACCAGACCCACTTCGGGAGCATACCACTCGGTGACGTAGAATTTCACCGTTTCCATCGGGTTGGTTTGCTTCATAATGTAGGTGATTTTGAGGCAGTCGGCGAATGTTCCGGCGGGCACTTCGATGCTTTCGCGGCCGAGTACCTTGCCATTGGAGATGTGGAAGGAGAAGTTCATCGTGGCGATGCTCATGCGCAGGCTGGCGTTGGGTATCTTGGCGTCGGCGGCGGCTGTGGGGTCAAGTGTGAGCAGCAGTTTGCCGGTGGGCCGGATGTTGGCCATTACCTGGTCGAGGTCCGACTGGCTGAGTACCTGGCCGGAGGCCTCGACTTCCTCGCGCACTTGGGTGACTACCAGATCGCGCAGTTCGTCGGGGCCCAGAAGAAGGTATTCGGTGGTGGCGTCGGGATTGCCGGCCGTGTAGTATACCTTTATTTTCTGGTCCGGAATGGTTTTGAGCGAGCCGGGAATGACGGTCTTCGACGTCATGATTTCGACGGTGCGGTCGCCTTCGGTGTAGATGCTGTCGACAGTCTGGGTGATGACCTGCTCGACGTGTTCGGGCAGTTCTTCGATGTTGCTGTATTTGAGTGTGGTGCCGGCTTGCGTGGGGCAGTACTGCGCCCATGCTGCCATGCTGAGCAGGCATGCGGCTGCGCTGAGGGTCAGTTTAAGTTTCATTTGTCCGTTTTGAGATTGGTGAGGGTGGTGTCGATGTACTCCCGTATCATTTTAGCCATTCTGGGGCGTGCCAGGTCGGTGATAGCCTTCTCTAAGTTTGTGGTTGCGCTTTCGATGAAGTCGTTCCGGGCAGCTATGGTGACGTATTCGGCCGCGAAGCCGAGCATGCCGTTGCGAAGCGGATCGGGCATTTCGTAGTAGTACGCCTGGCCCAAAATGAGCCGGAAGGCTAAGTAGAGCAGCTCAGCATGCTTCTCCGGCCCCACGCCGAAGGCTGCAAATTCCTTGACGGCTTTGCGGAGCACGGAGATGCGGGCTTTGCATACCCCCCACTTGGTGCGGTTCACTTCCTTAATCATACCTTCGAGTACTTTGTCCATCAGCTGGTTGGCGTCCGGATTAAGGAAGAACTCAAAGTACTCTTTGGCTTTGGGGGAGGAGTCGTAGGCGGCAAGGATTACCTCCACGAGCTGCTCGCGGCTGAAATCCTCAAGTTCTTTGCGAAGTTTTGCCTTGGACATTATTTCTGTAAATACGCTTGAAGTGGGTGATACTGAGTGTGTTGGGCTGCTGAGGTTGAATTATTGCTTCAGCCAGCGGTCGAACCAGCGGAAGAAGAGGCGCTGCCACAGAACGGCGTTCTGGGGCTTGAGTATCCAGTGGTTCTCATCGGGGTAAATAACCATTTCGGCCGGTATGCCGCGAAGTTTGGCGGCGTTGAAGGCGGCTTCGCCCTGGGAGGCCAGGATGCGGTAGTCGAGCTCGCCGTGGCTGATCATGATAGGTGTGGTCCACTTGTCGACCATTCGGTGGGGCGAGTTGGCGAAGGTGCGCTGGGCCGCGGCGTTCGATGCGTCCCAGAACGGGCCGCCAAGGTCCCAGTTGGCAAACCACATTTCTTCGGTCTCAAGGTACTGGGCCTCGAGGTTGAAAATGCCGGCGTGGGCGAGCAGGGCGGCGAAGCGGCCGTCGTGGATGCCCGCAAGATAGTAGATGGAGAAGCCGCCGTAGCTGGCGCCGGTGGCGCCGATGCGCTCGCTGTCGATATAGGGCTCGGACTTCATGTTGTCGACGGCGCTGAGGTAGTCCTGCATGTTCTGGCCGGGATAGTCCTTCGATATCTGGGCGTTCCATTCGCTGCCGAAGCCGGGCAGGCCGCGCCGGTTGGGGGCGATGACGACGTAGCCGTTGGCTGCCATCAGCGCAAGATTCCAGCGGTAGCTCCAGAACTGGCTCACGGGGCTCTGCGGGCCGCCCTGGCAGTAGAGGATGGCCGGATACTTCTTGGCGGGGTCGAACTGCGGCGGGTAGACCACCCAGGTCAGCATTTCTTTGCCGTCGGTGGTGGGCACCATGCGTTTTTCGACGCTCGGCATATCCAGGCCGGCCATGATGTCGCCGTTGATATCGGTCAGGGGCCACAGGGCGGTGCGGCGCCCGCGAGGATTGAGGTCGATGGTCATAACTTCGTTGGGGCGAAGCATGGAGTGCATCATCGTCACGAGTTTGTCGCCGGTGGCCGAAAGGGTGGTGAAGTCAGCCCGTACGTCGGTGAGCTGGGTGATTTCCTTGCTGCTGCGGTCAATGGCGAAAACGGGTATCACGCCGTCTTTCGGAGCTATGAAGTAGAGCTTGCGGCTGTCGGGCGCCCAGGTAAATTCGTCGATGTGGTAGTCCCAGTTGTCGGTGAGCTCGGTTTTGGTGCCGCTCTGCCAGTTCATGATGAAGAGGCGGTTGCGGTCGCTTTCGTAGCCGTCGTGCTCCATGCTCAGCCAAGCCAGCCAGTTGCCGTCGGCGGAGAAGGCGGGAGCGGTGTCATAGCCCATCATGCCTTCGGTGAGGTTGCGGGTGGTCTTGGTTCGTAGGTCGTAGGCGTAGAGGTCGGAGTTGGTGCTCAGAGCATACTCCATGCCGGTTTTCTTGCGCGAAACGTACACAAGGGTGTTGCCGTCGGGATGCCACGCAAAGGATTCAACCCCGCCGAAGGGCTTCATGGGAGCTTCGTAGGGTTCGTCGGCCATGATATCCTCAAGACCTGTCACCGTGGTGCCGTCGAAGGTGCCGAGGAAGGGGTGAGGTATTTCGGTGACCCATTCGTCCCAGTGCTTGTACATCAGGTCGTCGATGACGCGACCCGTGGCTTTGGGAAGGTCGGGGTAGAGGTCGCCGGCCGTGCGGCTGTACTTCACATTGCCTATCACCACAATATGGCTCTGGTCGGGCGAGAGAAGGAAGCCGCTTATGCCACCCGGATGCGTCGAAGCCTGCACGCGGTTGGTGCCGTCGGCGTTCATGGTCCACATCTGCATGGAACCTTCTTCGTCGGGGTACATAAAGGCTATGCGCCGGCCGCCGTCGATCCACACGGCGCCGCTTTCGCTCTTGGGAGTGTCGGTGATGCGTCGCGGCGCTTCCTCGCTGTCGATTTCTATGGTGTAGAGGTCGTTGTTGGAGTTGTTCTGCTCGAGGTTTTCGTAGGATACTCCGAAGAGCACCGTTTTGCCGTCCGGAGCCACCGCCGGCGAGCTCACTCGACCCAATGCCTCGATCACATCGATGGTGAACGGCTGAGCGCCCGTTTGGGCAAAGCCCGGTGCGGCCATCATGGCGGCTGCGCACATAAGGGTTGTTGTTTTATTCATATTTGGTGTTGAATGTTGGTTTTCTGTTGGTTATTGTCCGCCGTAAGTGAAGGTGTCGACGTGTACCCGCTGCCCGCGGTGTGTAAGCCGGGCGCGGTAGGTGCGCACATCGGCGCCGTTTTTGATGCGGATATTGACGAAGCCGCCGTTGGGAGCCTGACTGTTCATGCTGAACATCACCACGTCGACGCTGTAGCGGCCCGGCTGAGGATTCGACCAGAAGACGTTCTCCACGGCCGTCTGCCGGCGGGTGCCTCCCTCGCGGTTGTCCACATCGAGCTGGGCCCCCGTATAGGGATTGCTCATATTGTTGTAGGCAATCTCATTGCCGGAAGGCTCGGTGACGTGAACGTCCACATCGCCCGGAAAGCCCCATTCGATGGTAACGCGAATCTCGCCGTCCTGCCCGACATCGGTGCGCACCGGAGGCGCCGGCTCTGGTTCGGGCTCGGGCTCCGGCTCAGGCTCCGGTTCGGGTTCGGGTTCAGGTTCGGGCTCGGGTTGCGGTTCTGGCTCGGGCTCGGGTTCGGGCTGCGGGGCAGGTTCCGGAGCGGGGTCGTCGTAGATTTCGATTGGTGCAGGTTCCGGCAGAGGGGCGGCCGCAATTTCCGGCTCGGTGCGACACGAGTGACACTTGCTCAGAAGAAGCAGCGTCACAAGCAGTATGAATGCGCCTGCTATACAGGCTTTCAGTTGATTGTTCATAGCCGGAATTTATTGGTTGGCCCGCGGTTGGTAGTCTATGTCGACAACGCTAACCTCCTGGCCGACACTGCGAAGCGTAACGGGGTATTCGGTGCGTTCGCCGTTGTTGAACACCGTCACCATCACCGTACCGCCGTTCTCGCCGCCGGACCGTTCGCTGAAGAACTTCACCATCACGTGATAGCGGCCGGCCGGCGGACGCTGCCAGTAGACGTTTTCGGCCGCCGGATGCCCCGGCGAGCCCCCCTGAAGGTTGTCGACGTCGAGGTTGCCGCCGGTCTGGTAGTCGTTTTTGTTCATAAAATTGATAGTAACGCCGTTGGGCTCGGTGACGTGGATGTCGATGTCGCCCGGAAACTCCCACGTCAGCACTATCTTAAGGTCGCCGGTACCCCCGATGTTTGCGGCGTCGGTGGGGTCTTCCGCGGGAGGCTCCTCCACAGGAGGTTCCTCAATTACCGGAGGGTCTGCCACCGGCTGCTGCGCGATGGGGGGCGGTTCAGGAGTTCGCTCATCGCGGCAGCGGGTGCACTTGCTCAGCAGCAGCAATGTGACAAGCAGTATGAAAGCACCGGCTATACAGGCTTTAAGTTGGTTGTTCATATGGGTTTGGAGAGTTGGTTTATTGTGCAGTATAACGGAAGGTATGGACTGTCTCGTCCTGTCCGGTCGTGGTAAGACGCAGGTTGAACTCCTGCTGCCGGCCGTTGACCTTCACCACAACGCGCACAGGGCCACCCTGAGGAGCCTCGTCGTCGACGCGGTAGTAGACCACCCGAACAACATAGGTGCCCTCCATAGGGCGCCGCCAGTATGCGTTCTCGGCCGACCCTTCGCCGCCCTGACGGTCGTCGACGTCGAGGACGCCGCCGCCGTTGGCCGAGTCGTCCATGTTCATAAACGAAAGCTCGGTGCCGTTGGGCTGGTCGACGTGAAGGTCTACGTCGCCCGGAAAGTCCCAGAAGAGCGTAACTTTGATGTCGCCGTCGCCGCCCACTTCCTCCGGAGCCGGCCCGCGACGACGCCCGCACGTGCTCAGCAGCAGCAGCGTAATCAGCAGGATGAAAGCCCCGGCAAGATATGCTTTGAGTTGGTTGTGCATTTGGGTATCAGATGAAGAAACACAGGAAGGCCGCCATCAGCAGAATCTGCAGCAGTAGCAGCAGGGGCACTGCGATGTAGAACAGCGGCTTCGACGTCTTGTGGTTGAAAAATACCATTGCGCACAGACCGCCGAAGGAGCCCATGGCGAAGGAGCACATCACCAGCACCCACTCCGGGATGCGGAATTTGCGGTAGGTGGCGCAGTGCTTGTCGTAGGCAAAGAGGATGAAGGTCAGTATGCTCATCACATACACCACCGGCATCACTATATCGTAGAAAAGCGGATTGGGTAGTATCATGTTTGGTCAGGCAAAGAGGTTAGGGCAGCTGTAGAATATTTTGTCGAGAAGGAAGTACAGGCCGGTCAGCGTAAGCACTGCGGCGGCAGCCAAGGCTATCTCTCCCACGATTTTCCACCATGGCTGCGGGCCGTCGACCTCGATGAGTTCGTACTGCTTCTCGTCGGGCTCCAGAGGCAGTTCCAGCGCCGGGAAGGTGCGTACCGGGGAGTACATCTCGACTTTGGCCGGCCGAGTATAGTCGAAGCTGTCGCTGCCGAAGAACATCATGCCGTTGCCATCGAGCTGAGCGGTGATGCGCTTGCTGTCCTGGCTTACTATGCAGGTCACTCCGGCCGCCGGTGCTCCGTTGCGCTGCACAACGCGCAGGCTCACGTCGCCCAAGTTCGGCACCGAGTCGTAGGGCAGACGGAACACATACTCTGTCCGGTCGGCATCCAGCAGGAAGTCCTCGCGGTAGTTGGGTTGATTGGTGTCGCAAACCGTCATGGTGTTGCCGCTCAGCACGTGGATAGGCCCGACGCAGCCTTCGGCGTCAGTAAGGCAGTCGACCATGCCGCTGCCGTCGCCGATGTTGATGCTCACCGGGTAGAAGGCCATCGGCGATTCGGTATTGTCGATAACGCGCACTCGGCAGTCGAATTCAACCGGTATGGGCGTGTCGAAGGCCATGTGGAACTCAACGGTGCCGTCCTGCGCCGGCTGGCTTTCGGAGCGGTCGCGTACGGAGGCCGTAACCTTGCCCCCGGGAACATAGTCGGCTTCGAAGGAGGCCGAACCGTCGTCGCCGGTGTAGACGTTGACCACAGCGCCGTTGGGCAGCGTTAGCGAAACGCGCTCGCCCGCGATGGGCGCGCCGTTGTCGGTCAGCGTCACCTTTATGAGTGTTTTCGGTACTCGCGGTGTGGTGCTCTCGAAGACGAACTCGTTGAGTATGTCGCGGCGAAGCTCGCGCTCCTGAGTGGAGTTGCGGAAGGTCACCGCGCACTGCTCGTTTTCGAACCACGGCAGCGTGCAGCCCGCCGTGCCCTGCTCAAGAGTGAGAATGCCCGACCGACGACCGTACTTGATTTGCACGTCTTCCCCGCTGATGGGTGCGTCGTCGTGGCGGGCGATGACCCGCAAGGTGAGGTACTGCGTCACGTCGACGTTGATATTGGTCGTCGTCGGCTCAACCACGGTGATGCGCTCTATGCCCGTGGCGGCATCGCGAACCGAAATCTGAGCGCCGGGCATATGCCGCCCGAAGCTGTAGTAGCCCTTGTCGTCGGTCTGTGCCGTGGCCCACTCCATACCGCGGGCAAAGCTGAACTCGCGGTTTGCAACCGGCTGCCCGTCGATCGAGAACGAAACGGTGATTTCGTTGATATTGTCCGACTCGATGGTTTCCGATATCACCGTGGCGTGCGCGCGGTTATAGTTGGCGAAGCCCCAACCCGTCAGGCGAAGTTCCAGCGGACCGTCGTTGCGGCGACGTACGAAGATGAAGTCGTCGTTCGGGAAGGTGAATACCTGCTTAATCTGTTGGGCACGAGCCGGCAGTCGCTTTATGGCTTTTTCCTGAAGTTGGGCCAGAAGGGCGCGGGCCTCTGCCTGGTCGCCCTCCGAAACAACCGTAAGCGGCTTCCAGCCGTCGGCGTCGGGCTCCGACCAATAGTAGCTGCCGTGGGTAACGTAGACCGGCGCAAAATACTGTGCGTCAGCTCCCATGGTTTGCTTGATGCGCGCGTTGGCGACATCGCGCACGTTCCAGTTGGCTACTTGCCAGTGGACTTCTGTGCTGGGTACTTCTTTTATCTTGGGCATATCCTTGTGTGGTTTTTATCGTGTTACAGGGCCGGCTTCGAGGTTTGTGAGCCGGTCTTTTACGCTCGCGAAAGCCCGCGAGGCTTCCTCGCTGAAGAGTAGCGAGGGCAGGTTGGCCTGAAGTGCGGTCAACTGTTCGGCCACCGCCACCGCCGCGGCCGGGTCGTTGATGAGCCGACGGTCGGAGGGCAGGCTTCGAAGTGTGGCCAGAAATTGGCCGCGCTCGGCGTTCTTGTATGTCGTTTCAGCGTTGGTAATGCGGTCCACAAAGCGCTGCTCGGCAAGTGCCGGCCGCAGCCAGCTCACGTTGGAGAGGTCCTCGCATCTTGCCAGGCGGTCCTGAAGATTGCGGCGCCGGCTGTCCATGCGGGTGCGTAGGGCGGAGTAGTTTTCCAGACGGTCGTCCCAGTCGAGCGAGTAGCCGGCCGCCGAAGGCACAAGCCGCAGGTTGAAGCGCGGGCTTGTGACGAAGGTCTGGGTGGCGAAGCTGTGGATGCCGTCCCAAACCTCGCGGTCTTCCATAAGGCGGGCGTAGATGCCCCGCTCCCGGGCTACGGGGTAGTCCGCGCCTATTCTTTCGAGGCCGGCATAGCTTGGAGCAAGCACGCTGTGACGACTCGTGCTCGTCGGAGTGGGATTGGAACGGTAGACGCCACGTACTATACTGTCGAGCTTCACCATTATGCCGCTCACCAACTGGTCCGACATCTGCTCCTGCGAGCTCTGGCGGTCCGGATGAGCGATATACGAGCATGCATTGGCATAGAGCGTATCGTTCCAGCCGCCGCCGAACATCGCCACATATTCGCGGATAACGGCGCCTTCTTCGCCCCCAACATCGGCTATTTCCTCTACCTCGATGTGGATGTTGTCGCCGTGGAAACGGTGGCGGCCGCTCGGCTTGTCGGGCGTCATCAGTATATAGCCCAGGATGACTGTCCCGACCAACACTCCTATAACGGCCAGTATCTTGATGAAATTCATTCGGGGGCTTATTTATCGACGATTGGTTCTTCGCTTTCTGTTTCCGCACGGTCGAGTACCTTCATACTCTCGTCGGTGGGGGTGGCTACGGCTGTTTCGGCAACAACGGAGTCGGTTGGTGCAGAGGCCACTGTCTGTTCGGCCGGTGCGGTGCCGAAGCCAAACTTTCCAAGGACGTTGTCGTAGGCGCTGATAAACGTGTCAGCCATTAGCACTCCGATTACGATGCCGGCTATCATCAGCACCATTCCCACAACCGCCGGCAGAAGCGAGCGCCAAATCTTCCAGCTTCCGGGCACGAAGTTTTCGTATCGGTAGGCGAAAAGATCCGAAACTCGGCTGAAGAAGCCGTTTTTCTTGGCTTGGGTGAAGTCGGCTTTGTAGTTGCCGTCGAGGGTAGAAAGTATTTGGGTCTCTTCCCTTGCCGGTATGCCCAGGAAGGCCTTGGCGCGATGCGTCTGCAGGTTCAACTGAATATCAATAGTAGCATTCCGGGTCTGGCCGTCGGGGCTTAAGGTGAAAATAACCTGCGATGCAAAATAGAATTCCGGGGACGCATTGTCGTCTGCAGTCTGAACGGTGATGGTTTCACTCGTAGTATTCATGCCCACAGGCAAAACCACGGTCAGCGTCTTTGCCGACGGGGCCGTTTCGGCATTTTGGGGCCCGGGAGCGGGAGGCATCACGGGGACCGCAGGTGCCTTGCGACGTACTTTCACGGTGATGACATTCCCCGTCAGCGTAGCTCCGACGATGTTGTAGACGCTCGTGGGAGGAAGGCTGAACTTAGCTGCCAGCGCCGTCGCGTCGTGGAAGTCGCGCTCGAAGCTGACTATGTCTTCGCCAATAAAAGTGTAGCCTATGGGATTGACCGGGATGGGAGCAGTGCTCTCAAGAGTAGTCAGCAGGTCCGGCAGGGGAAGAGGTCGGTGGTCGCCGTCGACAACATTCACCGTAAAGGTCTTGCGAAGCGCCGGAGGGCTGAAAGACAGCGTGACTTCGCCGGCCTCCGGACTCAGAGTCGCCTCAACGAAGGGCGGAGTGGCTATTTTTCTGTCCCCGTTGCAGTATGCGGCTTCGACTTGGGCCTCTGTCAGGGTGTACTGCATGTCTTCGTAGGCCTGCGGAGAGTAGTCCAGTTCGCGGGTATTGATGGTGATGGCGCCCCCGTCCATTGCTCGTGGCACGAAGCTGCCGTTGCGCCGTCTTACGTTCACCAAAACTTTGAAGCGAACCGCAAGCTCATCCGGGAAGAACATAAACCGAGGCTGAGCCGTCTCCTTGAACGGCCCGAAATAGACGGTCGACGAATCTTCCAGGCGTGTGCAGTGGGGCAGGGCGGCTATCAGGGCCGGTATGTTCTCTTCGGTGGCGGTAACGTATTGGGGATGGCCAGATGCGTGCCGCATAGTGATTTCGCCACCCCAGCGGGGCTGGATGTGGAATTGTCCCAGCAAAGCCCCCAGGTCCGCTTCCGGGAAAGCCGGACGAATCACACCCGGCGCAAAGCGCAGCGTGTTGCCCAGATGCACAACGGGGTTGCCAATCAGCATCTTGGTGGCTTCGTGGAGTATATAGGAGGGTGCCACGGGCTGGTTCTGCGCGTTCAGGAAGGTGTAGCCGTGGGGCACCCGCAGTAGTATGCGCAGCGCCTCCGTGCGGCCCGAATTGCTCACGAAGTTACACAGGGCCAGCTCGTAGGTGTCCCATTCCGGACCAAGTATGGCCGAAATATAGCTTTCGCCCGAACACATGGCGTGAACGTCTTTATCCTCCGGCGCCGGGCCGGGCCAGTTTATCTGGGTGAATACCAGAAAGCCGGGATGACGGCCGGCTATTGCCAATCCTATTTGTGCCATGGTGATGTCAGCCTATTATGGGTTTGGTGAAGTAGCTGCGTATCTGGCGGCCGAAGCTGCCCGGTCGTTCCGGCGGGCAGTAGTCGCATATTACGCGAAGTATGGTCGACGATCCCGTCGGGTCGTAGCGGAACATATTGCCGACGGTGAATTTGCCAAGACTGAAGGGGAACACGCGCGGGTGACCGTTCAGCGCAGGGTCGGTCGACACATTGATTTTGTGGCGTATACAGCCCTGAATGAGTTTTTCGCGAGTGGCCAGATTAAGAATCTCGGTCACTTTACGGTGTGCCGTCTCGCGGGGATCCCCCGGCGGCAGCGTGTCGCATTTGGTAACGATGAAGTGAAGACCGTCGACGGAGTCCATGATGTCGGCGTTCGAGTTGTAGCCGTTGTCGTCGCCGAACATCAGCGCTATCATCGCCTCAAGAGCCTGCGTCTGCTGCTTGGCCTGAAGGTATTCCGCCGTCGGGTCTACAAGGAGGAAGAACACCTTCCTGTTGCCCGACCGAAGTATTTCGGCGGCGTTGACGCCCATATCCTCGAAGCTGAGCACAGGGCGTCCGTACTGGTCGTGGCCGTGCGCTATGCCGGTGCGGAAGGCCTCCCCGGCCATCTCGAAGAGGTTGAATTTGTAGGTATATTTGTCGTCGAATTTGGCGACTTCAGCCTTGATGGTGGCAACAAAGTCGCCCGGCGTGCCCGAAACCGCGATGCCGTGGTCAGAATAGTCCTTAAGGATGGCGCCGTAGTCGCCGCTGTAGCGCCGCTGGTCGAACCACAGGTTGTTGTGGCGCAGCAGTCCGCTCAGCACACATGTCTTGCCGGTCGACTGGATGCCGAAGAACACTACATCGGTGATACCTTCCTCTCCCAGGCCGCTGCCGTAGCGCGATTCCGAGTTCGGCAGTGGTGGCAGCGAGGCCAGCACGTTCTCGTAGTCGTAGACGTTGCTCTGGAGCATGGCTTCGTCGAGGCCCGAAGCCTCCATAAGCTCTTCTTTGGTGAAGTACGGGCTTTCGAGCATACGTCGGAATTCAGGCACCGGTATCGTCGTCGGGTTGGCCTTCATGGCTGCGAGGGCTTCTCCCTTGAGTTCCTGGATTCGCTGGCCGGCTACTGCCGCGTAGGGATGGTTGGGGTTGGCTTCCAGGAAGTTGATAATGGAGTATATGTCCAGCTGTGAGTACATCTGCCATTCGGCGGCGCTGTCGCGCAGTCGGGCCACACTGCCCGAGTGGCGACCGCGGCGAAGGAACATGGCATCGTATGTTTCGGCCGCGCCGAGTATGTCGCTTTGACGGTTTACCCACTCCCAGGCGTAGTCGTCGGCCTTGGCGCGTATGCTGTCGTCGACGGGCATCGTTTTCAGGAAGTTGTCCAGCTCGCGGATGTCGCGGAGCTTGCCGTCCGGGCCGAAGAGCGCCGCCCAGCGGTCGGAGACAACCCGGGAATACATATTCTTTATTTCCTGCATCCACTGCAGGGTCTGCCTTACGTCGTCGGAAGCCGCCGGCAGCTTGCCGTGTACGTCGATGAAGTTGCGCATCGCCGTTATCAACTCGCCCGGAGGCAGTGCTCCCGACGAGGCGTAGCCTTCGCGGGCCTGCGCCATACGTTCCTGCAGACTTATCCACGACTTGCGCTCGCGAAGGCGCTCGGCGTAGGTGCGGGCTTGCGCAAGGTGCTCGGCGGCGTAGGGTCGGCCGTCCCACTTGCTGAAGTAGTCGTTGAGCGCTTTCTCGGTGTCGGGATCGTCGACGCGGTTGGTCACTGCGGCCGTCAGTTGCTCGAATTCGATGCCTTCGTTGGGATCGGGGAGCTGGTCGCGAAGCACAAGCGCCTCCCGAAGCACATTGTGGAACCCGGCATCGGAGGCCGCAAGATCCTCCAGGTCGGCCAGTGCAAATTTCCCCGTTTGGAGATATACTACCAACTCATTGGCGCTCTTCTTTTTGAGAGCTATTTTTTCGCTTGTCTTTAAGGGCATGTCTGTCGGTGGTTTAAGAGAAAGATGACAGGGGCGTCAGAGGGGAAATCCAAGGGTATCGGAAATCTTCTTGCCTTTGTCGATGCCCTTGCGGAGGGCGCGGTAACTGATCAGATAATAGAATAAAGCAATAACAGCAGCAAAAACCGCCAAAACAACGGACCGCCAGTGCGGCTTGCAGACTTTGGCAAATTCCGCTTTGTAGTAGTGCGGCTGATAGCGGTAGACGGTCGGCTCGTTGCTTCGGATTGTGTACTGGTTGCCGGTGCCGGCGTAGACCATCGGCAGTTCCATCGATGCCGATATGTCGGTCAGAACCCGTCCTACTTGACCCGACAGGGTGTCCAGCTGTTCTCCCAACTCGCCGTAGCGAAGCGGTATGCGCGAGTTGCCGTTTTCGTGGAGGCGCTCTATGCCTCTGTTGAAGCTGTTGCGGAACATTCTGTTGCCCAGACGAAGGTCTTCTATGCGGGCCTGCATGGTGCCTCGGTTATTGTTGATGATATTTTGGCTGAAGTGCTGCGGGTTGGACCCCAAGGTGTTGGAAATATAGGCGCCCAGCGCCGGCGAGCAGTTGCGGTTGCCCAACCGAAGATAGTTCTCCAGACCTCGGAATGTGCCGTCAAGGCGCGCTGTCTCGGTGCGGTCGAAGGTCGCGATCAGGCTGTCGATGCCTACGATGTCTTCATCGGCCGCCGCCGATAGTTCACCGCGCTGGAAGATAAAGTTGATGGTGATGGAAGTGGGTAAAACGGCGAAGCCAAGTATCACAAACAAGACCGCCATGGAGGCTATCTCTACGCTAAGCCACTTGCCGAAGTCCGTGGTGCACGTTTTTCCCTTGACTGCATAGAATAAAAGTATGAAGCCGCCGATAAGTACGCATACGCCTAAAATGACACTCAGCGGACTGCTCCAGCCGAGCAGCGAGCATCCGCAAGCGGTACCGGCCGCCATCACTATGAGTCCGAGTATGGAAATCAACATTCCTGCCGATATTTTTATATGTGTCTGCATTTCTTTCTTTGTGCTATACGGTTTTTATGAGGAATGGAGCGAAATTGTTCCACCACGATGCATTGACCGCGGTGACGGTAGCTTTGGAAGCCGGATTGGCGCTCACTGTGAAGGTGATGGGGTCGAAGCCGCGCCCCGTTTCGGATGTGCCGGTGGTGGCCGAGCAGTTTATGTTGATGCTCGTGCCCTGGACTTCGCTGGTAAAGTCGGCTTCGATGGGTGCCGTGTCCCGTCGGTTGGAAATGTAGCGCAGTTTGCCGCTGTCGGTCCCGGTGATTTCAAGCTCCATGGTGTAGATGGGAGGCAGCGCCGTGGCGTCGTCCGTCCCTAAATAGTCGATTTCGCAGAACTTGAAGGTGCCGCGGCCGGAGGCGAGGGCTGCACGGAAGTCATCGTAGTTCGCTATGGTGGTGTAGATTTGCTGCAGAGCCGGCCCGATCTGGACTATGGGGCCGATGGTGCTGCTTTGGGCGCCGCGCACCGGAAGAGCCGTGCTTTGGAGCACTTCTATGATTTCCGGAGTGGTCAGCGTCGGGTCTATGCTCTTCACCAAGCCCACGCAGCCCGCAACTATAGGCGCAGAGAAGCTCGTACCGTCAACGAGGGTGTAGCCCGTGGTGCCCGGTATAAGGCCGGGAACCTGCGCGCCCGGTGCCGACAGTGTGCTCTCGAAGATGCTGTCCGAGGCGATGTTGCCGAAGTTGCTGAACTCCGCTTTGCTCATAGAGGCATCCGTGGCGCTGACCTTGATGGTCTCGTCGCCGCGCTTGGAGGCATCCAAGGCAAGGAATATGTTCTCATTGCCTGCCGCCCACACTATGCTGACGTAGTTGCGCCGGGCCATTTCGAACACGTAGTGCCACACTGCCTCCTGGGCTATAAGCTCTGTCCGGGCGGCCGCTATCTGCTGCTCGAGGGGCCATCCGGCAACCTCTTCGGCGAAGCTAAGTCCGGCCGAGATGTTGATTACCTGCGCTTTGTGGTTCATCGCATAGAGTATGCCCTGAAGCATGGCCAGACAACCGAAGCGGTGTCCCAGGCTGATGGGCAGGAAGCTGCATTTGGGGGCCATGCCGGCACTGGCGCGGCCGTTGCCGGTGGCGCCCAGCACAATTCCGGCAACCATGGTGCCGTGAGCGTACGTCGGGTCGGGACGGCTCGGGTTGTAGTCCGAAGGCAGGGCGACGATGGAGTCGCCGCGGGCCACGCTGTAGGGCCGGACAACGTTGGTTTCGGCAAATTCTGCGTTGCTCAGATCGAAATAGCTGTCGACAACGGCTATCAACACGTCGGGCGAACCCATGGTGAGGTCCCAAGCGTCGTAGGCCTTTATGGCGTCGAAGTAGTAGGCGTGCTCGCTCCGGCCGAAAACCGGGTCGTTGGGACGAAGCCCCATCTCCATAACGCTTTCCTCGAAGACCATGAAGGGTATGTCGGGTATGCGCTCCGGAAGCTCCGTAATCATGGCCACGCGGCGCTCTGCCGGGACCTGAATCGACATCAGCTTGGTATTCGGGTCGTAGAAAAGTATCTGATAGTCCGGTGCCGGGTAGGCCGCCGTAAATTGCTCTACCCACGACTCGTATTCGGCTTGGCCGGTCTCGAGGTCGAAAAGCACGTTCAGGCGGTTCGCCACCAACTGGTGCCCGTCATCGTCAATGACGTCGTCCTCATTGATCGGAGGAACGACGACACTGACGGGCTGATTCGGACTCGGCACCCCCACCGAGGGTGTCTCGCTGTCGCGGCAGCTGCGGAACTGGCTCAGCAGGAACAGGAACAGCGCCAGAAGGGCTACAAAGCCTGCCGTCCGCAGAAAGCACCCCGCGCAGCCCCACGGTTCCCAGAAGAAGTAGTGCCACTTCACCGGTCCTTTGGAATCAAAATGTACGCGCTTCATTTATTGTGGATTATTAAACAATTTACACTCTGCTTTATTTAGTTGCTACGTTTTAGCTCTCATGCCACTATGCGGGCCAGGAGGTCGCCCAAGGCGCGGTTCACCTCCGGACGAAGTTCCGAGCGCTTAAGGTGCACGATGTAAGCTATGGTCATATACTCGATCCACTCGTTGTAGTGGTTATCGAACGATTCGGTGATGTTGCCCGCGTCGGCTATCATGTCGGCGAAGAGCCCGGCAAGTTCGTCGTGTGTGTAGGTACTCTGCCGTTCGCGCTCTATGTAGTTGTAGACGCTCAGCTCGTTGTCCTCCACCAGCTTGTGGGCCTTGGCCTTGAGCTCGGGCGAAAGCAGCGAGTAGCCGAAGTCGTTGACGAAGCCGTTGATTACCGAAGCCATCATATCGGCCACGAGGCTTTCCTTGACCATCGCGATATTGGCGATGCTTACCTCCGACCGGATTTTCTCCGCAAGGATATCGGCAAGCCCGAGCCGTTCGGCGCTGTCGACCAGCGTCTTGATGAGGTCTTTCATCAGCACCGGGTTGAAGGTGTCGTCGCCGGTGAAGGTATTCATAAGTTCCTCCGAGCGCACCTTGTTGCGCCAAAGCTCCATGATGTGGTCGGCAATGAATACCTGGTTCGTTTTGGGGCGTAGTGTTTCGGTGAAGAGCAGCTCCACGTCGATGCCGCGCTTGGCAAGATTGTCGGCGGCCTGCTCGCGGGTGCGCCAGCCGTAGGCGCGCATCAGCTTCTGCCATTTGAGGTCCGCCGTCGGGCAGCCCTCGAAGTTGCCGCACCGCTTGCGGATGAGCTGGTACTCCTTCATGTTGTTGAGTGTGTTGTTAAGGTCGGTGCCGTTGACAAGCTTGTGGACCACGCTCAGACATTCAACTTCCGTAACCTGGAGCGCCTGCAGAAGGTGCCCGAAGTAGTAATTGTCCTCCGTGCACGAGGCATCAAGCTCCCAGCGAAGGTTGGCAACGGTGTCGATGCTCTGAAGGAGCTTTTCGGCTTCGTTGTCGGAGTCGTATTCAGCCTCCAGGATGGCACGGACCTTGCCCATTATGTTGTCGCGCTCACGCTTCATCTGCTCCGTGCGTATCTCGGAAGCAGCCCGCGCTACTTTGCCCATGCGTTCGATGATGTAGAGGGCGCCGTCGTTGTTGAGCGTCGTCGCAACGTCCCACGACAGCTCCGGGTCGAAGAAGAGCTCGCGCACACTCGGATTGGCCACGAAGGTGCGCCGTAGCAGGCGGTAGTAGTCCGGTTTCATCGCAAGCTCGCGCTCCGGCGACGAGGTCTCCACGTTGTAGCCCTCGAACATTCCGTTGCCTTGGCCCGTGCAGGCGCAGTAGGCGAAGCTGCGAAGTAAATATGTATCCTTGAACGATTGGCCCTGGCCGCTCCAGTTCTTGAACCAGTCGGCGTTGGTCCAGTTGAGCACCGCATCCAAAAGCACGGTGCGGAAGCGGTCTTCCCAACGGTTGTTGACGGCAGTCTCGGAGTTGAAACTCGATATGTCCTTGTACGTCATATCGATGTTGATCTTGGTGGCTACCAGCATCAGGGGTGAGATGCCGCCGGTGCGCCGAAGAGTGGACATGCGTTCGTCGGCGGTGGCCCCGACATTGCGGCGCACCCACTGGTCGAGCAGTATGTGGAGGTTCTTCACTTCGCTCTGCTTGTGGTGGTGGCAGAACATAAGAACCTTCATCATGTGGCTTTCGCTGTAGTGGTTGAAGAGGTAGGCGATTTTGCCGCGCAGGAAGAGTTTCACAAGCACCGACTGGCCGCTCTTGTCGCGCTCGCCCTTTCGGCAGTTGGCCTCGTCCTGCTGCTCGGGGCTGCGGGCGCCCGGGAAGTCGAGCAGGTCGGTGTCGGAGAGCAGGCTCTTGTCGACGGTCGAAGCCAGCTTGTGGTACGAGGCTGCCGGCAGATGGCCCGGCTCGGTGTCGCGGGTGCGGTCGTAGCCGTAGTGCAGGGTCTCCTCGAGGTATTCCGGGTCGATTTTGAAGATTACCTCGGCGCTGACGGCGCATATGTCGCAGGTCGGCATGGTGCACACCTGACGCAAGGTCGACGGATTATCGTTGACAGGCACGAACACCGGCGACGTTATCTCCCAGTCCGGCTCATCGAGTCCGTTGAGGCACGCCACCGACATTATGGTCCGCTTGTTCTCCCCTCCGTGCATAACCGTCTCAAGCGGAACGTAGACTTCCGGTGCGAACCCGAAGCGCTCCAGGTCGGCAATCAGGCGGCAGAAGAGGTCGGAAATGGCCTCGTTTTCATGCCAGAGGTATTTGAGCACGTTGACCCATTCGGCGGCCGGTACTCGCCGGATGATGCGGGTCACGGTCTCGAAGTAGCGGCTGCGGCGAAGACCCTGCGTCGGGGCCGACATATACGCTGCCAGATAGCTCTTCACGTCGAGTATATCGTCCTCGGTCAGTGCGGTTTCGCCCTGTTCGGGACGACCGGCGTAGGTCTTGTAGATGCGGTCCGAAATCTGGCGTAGCTCTTCGTCGGAGTAGGTGGTATAGTCCAGTATGTTGCCGAAATAGCCCGATGAAAGTATGCTCACTATCTGGCCGGGACGCAACAGCTTAACTATCACGGGGTATTCCTCGTTGTAACGCTCCGGATTGCGCTTGAAGCTGGTCAGGCGCGTCACTACGCCGGTGGCCTCGCGGTCGTCGCCGATAGGGTTGATGGCGTCCACGAATCCTACCCCTTCGGGATAGGCCGTCGAGCGGATGCGGAATGCTTTGTCGGTGCGGTTCAGAAGGGTGTTGATCTGATAGCTCTTGCCGGTCTGGCTTTCGCCGAAGGCGCCTATGGCCGGATTTTCGGTCAAAGCGTTAAGCTGGCGAAGAAGACGCCGGCGCCCGTCGACCATGGTGAAGAATGACTGCTCGTACTGCTCCGGTTTGTTGTCCTTGAGCCACTGGAGGCCTTCGTTGATTATCTGGATATCGTCGTTGATTGTCATTGCAGGATTGTGTTATGGTGGTACCTCCGGTGTCAGCGTGTCTGGACGCTTAATTCAAACTCACCCTTGTCGAGCCAGTGCTGGCCGTCGTTGACAAGGCTTTGGCCGATGAACTCTATCTGGTTCAGAGGCACCTGGTCGCCGTTTTGGTCGCATACGTCCTCAAGCACGAGCTTTTCGGGCTCGCCCTGGAAGTCGCGGCTGATGGTGACGCGAAGGCTCCGACGCCCCGAGTTGTTGTACAGCGCGTAGATGGGTCGGCCGTCGTAGAGCGGATGGTCGAACTGCTTGGCACCGAAGAAGGCCGGGAAGACCGTCAAGGTGAGATTTTCGCTGTTGTGGGTCGGGGTGAGCAGCGTGGAACCCATCCGGTCGCCCTGGTAGAGGCATACGTAGTTGTCGGTGCTCCGGAAGTGCTTTACCATATCGTCAAACCGGATGACCATGCCGTTGAAACCCTCTGTGGACGCCAGATAGCCTACCATGGCGCCAACGGCCACAACGGCCTTTTGGTCGCGGAAGTAGCCCTCCGGGTCCGCAAGGGGATACCACTGGCCCACTCGGTACTCGTTCAGGCGCACCAGGCGGTCCGGGGTGACGGGAAGATATTTCACGAACAGCTCGGTGATGGCGTCGATCGACGTCGGGCGACCCGACAGCACGATGATGTCGCACCGGTGTGCGTAGAGCATAACCGAAATCTGCTGCATCAGCTTCTCCATGGTGCTCTTGACGATGTCGGCCACTCGCTCCGGGTCGAAGCGCCACTTCAACTCCTCGAACCGGAATCCGAAGTGGTTGGCAAAGTAGTCCAGCAGGTATGCCGACGGCTTGATGTCCGGGAAAATTTCGCTGAAGGTGTAAACACGCGACGGACGGTGAAGACGCAGCTGCTCCATAAAGAACTGGGCCATCGGGTGGCTAACCTGGGTGTTGAAGTCCACGCGGCAACGACGGTCGCGGTCGTCCATCATCGTGGAGTCAACCCCGAAGAAATTGCGCGTCAGACCGGAGGCAAGGCGTTGCTTCAAGGTGGCCGTCTCGCGCGGGTTGCCCGAGGCACTCCGAAGGTCGTTGACTATACCGCGGAAGAAGCTGTGGCGGCTCATAACAGGGATGGCGGCGATTTCTTCCACTTCCATGTTGTTAAGCCGTGCCGTCAGGGCCGAGTAGATGCTGCCCATAGAGGGGTCGTCGCCGGTAGCGTCCTCGATGATGACGTTCTGGATGATGTTGCGGAGTATATCGTCGCCGGCAACGTAGAAGCTGTCCCAGAAAATGGGACGAGGAGTCAGAGTGCCGGCGTCGTTGCCCGAGCACATGTAGGTGCACACCATCACGTCGGTGGTGCCGGCGCCGATATCGACCGAGGCAACAGTCACGGCCTTGTCGTTGTAGCCCTCTTTGGCAAGTTCGGGGCGAACGTGGCCCTTGAGCTCGAAAAATTCGCGGGCGCGGCCTTTGTAGCGCTGGGCGATTTCGGCGTAGAGGTAGACGAGCTGGCAGCAGGTGGCCTCGTCGTAGGTCCAGGTGGCGTTGTCGTCGCCCATACCCGGGTCCGCGTCGGCCGGATTGACCGAAAGTTTCTCCACCGAAGGATATACTTCGATGTCGTTCAGCTTATCATCGGGGTATACTGCCTTAAGAGCCTCGAAGGCATCCATGGCGCACTGGCGAAGCTTGATTTGCTCAGCCTTGGGCATAGCCGTGGGGCACGTCAGTATGAGGTTGCGGAGCACTCGCTTGCAGTTTATGTCGCCGTGCTTGCGGAACTCGGTGGAGTTGATCTGCATCAGTGCCTGCTGGAGCACTTCGACCAGCACGAAGGTCATCAGCGAAGCGCGAGAGTAGTGGGTGTGGCCGTCGGTGGGCTCTACCATATTGTCGATGTCGCGGATGAACTCGCCAGTGGCATCGAACTGGTCGGACAACCCCGGTATGTAGATGTTCTCCGACTCGCGGATGTACAGCGGGTCGTTTTCGGTGGTCAGGAACTCCCACTTTTGGCGGAACATGCGGGTGTCCCAAAGGTAGCGCTTCGGGCTGGAGTAGTTGGTGGTGCTGGCCCAAAGTCCTTCCGATTCCACCGAGCGGTAGACGAGTTTTTTGGCCTCGTCGCCGACTCGAACCATCGACGGATAGCGGAACATATCCTCGTCCTCAATCACGATATCGTTGGCAAAGTCGGCCTGACGGAACACCAGGCGCATGTCGAAGGGCTTGTCGTAGCTCATCCACGGGTCGGTGAGGTCGCGCAGGGAGAGCATGGTGGCCTTGGTGAAATCGCCGTTCTCGAAGAGCAGGCCGCAGGTGCGCGAGTTGCCGATGTCCAGTACAAGGTCGACCGGTATCTCGCGGTCGGCCGGACAGCGGTGTAGCGTAACCTCGGGGGAGGCTCCGATTAGGCGGATGTAATTAACCAGATAGATATACCAACCTATGTAGCGGTAGGCGCTACCGGAGGGGTCAAGGCCGAGCAGTTCGGCCAGATAGTGGCTGAACACGGTGAAGTCGCCCTTGGGAGCCATGAAGGTCAGCAGATTGCTCACCCGGTTGCACAGGGCGAACTCCAGCTTGTCGATGCCCTCTACGGGGAAGGTCGGTCGGAAGATGGCCATGTCGTCTGTGCTGATCTGGGTGTCGAAGGCCCAGGTGAAGCGGTAGCGGTCGGTGCCGGGCTGCTCGCCCTCGCCGGTACGGTCGATGCGCAGTCGGCACCACGCGTAAGGAACGTCGGCGCTCACCCCGTTGTGCATCTCGAACATAGGCATCGGTAGCCATTTACCCAGTATTAGCTCGAAGGCCGCTATCCGCTCGTGCACGTTGGCCGGATTGGGCGTTTTGTACGATGCCGGCGAGTTGAAGGTGAAAAGCCGCTCGGCGTCGCCCGGTTCTATCTGGTTGTAGAACGTCGGCGATACGTCCGACCGCATTATCTCAACGCCCGATTCGTCGAGGCGCGCCCGGCCGTCGGCCAGCAGTTCGTTGGCGCGGTTGTCGGTGATTTCGTGCACCGGTATGAACTTGCCGATGGAGCCGTGGTACGACAGCAGGTCGAAAAGGCGCTCTCCCGTTTCTTGGTTCTTGATGTTGCAGAAGCTGTATTTGAGAGGACGCCCCGACGGCAGCGTGAGCTGCTGAGCCGGATCAAGCTCTAATTCTATGGAATGGAACTGTATGCCGCTGTCGGCAATGAGATGGAGCATAGCCTGGGGTGATTGGTTTGCGATTGTTATTTTCCGCTAAATTAGCCTTTTTTTTGCGTTCGCAAAAGCTTTTGGCGCGAAATCTTACGGATTGGCCGTTTTCGCTGACGAATTGGCGGGGTTACGGGGCCGGAGTGGTCCTTATGGCATCACTCTACTTCAAGATTGGCCAGCAGACGCTGGCGCACTACTTCGTACATGGCCACGCCGGCGGCCACGCTGACGTTGAGGCTGCCCGTATGGCCGAACATAGGTATGCCAGCTCGGGTATCGGCCAAGGCCAGTATTTCCTCGCTGATGCCGGTGTCCTCGGCGCCCATCACCAACGCCACGGGGGTGGTATAGTCGGCAAGGGTATAGTTCTGCGACTCTTTTTCGGTCACGGCCACTATCTGGCATCCGCTTTCGCGCAGGTAGCGCACGCCGGCCGCAAGATTGTGCTCGCGGCATACCGGTATGTTCAGCAGCGCCCCCGCAGAAGTCTTCACGGCATCGCCGCCTACGCCGACGCTGCCGCGCTCGGGAATTACGATGGCGTTCACACCGCAACACTCCGCCGTGCGCGCTATGGCGCCGAAATTGCGGACGTCTGTAATGCCGTCGAGAACCAGTATGAAGGGCAGCACGCCGTCCTCGAAGAGCGCCGGCATAACGTTGCCAAGTCGGTGGTAGGCCACGGCGGCCATGATGGCTACCACGCCCTGGTGGTTGCGCCGGGTATAGCGGTTGAGGCGCTCGGCCGGCACGCGCTGCACCGGCACGCCAAGATTGCGCGCCGTATGAAGCAACCGAACGGCAAGCTCGCCGTTAAGGTCTTTGCGGACCATGAGTTTGTCGATGGTGCGCCCGGCTGCCATGGCTTCCAGCACGGGGTGTATGCCAAATATAAAGTCGTTTGATTCCATTGTCGGTCAGGGTGTTGTCTGTTTAGGATTCGGCTCCCTCCAGCAGCGCTTTCGCTGCAGCAAGCGAGGCCGGGTCGCTGCCTTTGCCGCTTAGCATGAGGGCTATTTCGGTCTGGCGCCCCAAGGCGTCAAGCTCCTGCACGCGGGTGAGGGTGGAGGTGTCGTCGTCGTGTTTGTATACTTTGTAGTGGCGGTCGCCAAGGGCGGCCACCCCGGGGAGGTGCGTGATGGTAATCACCTGGATGGTGCGCGATATGTGCTTCATCATCTGCGCCATGCGGGCCGCTATCTCGCCCGACACGCCGGTGTCGACCTCATCGAAAATTATGCTGGGCAACTGCATGCGGCTCGCTACTATAGTCTTGATGCTCAGCATAAGTCGCGATATTTCGCCGCCCGAGGCTGAGGAGCCCACCGGCACCAGAGGCTGGTTCTTGTTGAAAGCGAAGAGAAACTGCAGCTGGTCGTAGCCGCTCGGAGAGAGCTTGCCGCGAGTTATGGTGATTTCGCACCGCAGATTTGGCATGCCGAGGGTGGCGGCGGTGGCACGCAGCTCCTGGGCGAAGGCCGTGGCGGTGACCGCGCGGTTTTCGCTGAGCTTGTCGGCAATGGCGATGGCGCTTTTCTTGGCGCGGCGTGCCGCAGCCTCCAGTCGGGCTATAGTGGCGTCGGAGTCGTGCACGGCGGCAAGCTGAGCCGCAAGGCGGTTGCGCAGCTCGATGAGCTCGTCGACGCTGTCTACGTGGTGTTTGGCCTCAAGGGAGTAGATTTGTCCAAGACGCTGCTCGATTTCGTCGAGTCGCCCTTCGTCGGGGTCCAGAGAGGCGTCGTAGGCCGCCAGGGTGCCGGCGATGTCGGCAACCTCCACGCGGGCGCTTTCGAGCCGTTCGGCAAGGGTGTGGAAGTCGACCTCCTCTCCCGCATCGTCGCCCAAAGTCACGGCAAGACTCTCCAGAGCGCCGACTGCCTTGCGGAGTTCGCCCAAGGCGTTGACCGGAGCGTCGCCCAGGGGCTCGGCGGCCTGACGTATTTTGGCCTTTATCTCCCCGAGGTTGGCAAGAAGGTCGCGTTCCCGCTCCAGGGTCTCGTCCTCGCCGGCAAGGAGGTTCATGGCGTCCAGTTGGTTGAACTGGAACTCCACGTACTCTGCCTCGGCAAGGCCCTTCCTTATTAATTCGCGCGTGCGTGTGTAGTCGGCAAGAACTTTGCGGTAGGCCTCGTAGGCAGCGCGGTAGTCGGCAAGTAGCGGGCCGTTGCCGGCAAGGGTGTCGATGATGTTGAGCTGGTACTCCGGCGAGGCCAGCAACAGGTTCTGATGCTGTGAGTGTATGTCGACAAGGTGAAGCGCCACTTCCCGCAGCACGGCCAGCGTCACGGGAGTGTCGTTCACAAAAGCCCGGGAGCGGCCCCCGGGGAGCAACTCGCGTCGAAGTATGCACCGGCCGTCCGACACGCCGTCGAGCTCGTTGGCGCTCAGCACTTCCGCTACGGCCGGCGCCGACGTGTAGCGAAACTGAGCCTCGATGACGCTCTTGCGCGAGGTATCGCGCACGGCGCGTAGGTCGGCGCGGCCCCCAAGCAGCTGGCTCAGCGCGCCAAGGATGATGCTCTTGCCGGCTCCCGTCTCGCCTGTGATGATGTTCAGCCCGGACGAAAAATCTATGTCCAGGCTGTCGATGAGGGCGTAGTTGCTGATGTGCAGTGTCTGAATCATCTGTTCTGTTCGTCGCCTTTCTTTATCTGGTCCAGGCGCGTCTGGTCTGTGGGGTAAATGGGCTCAAGAAGGTTGTAGACGCGGGTTCGCTCTTCCTGCGGCGCCTTGGAGTAGATATTAACCAACTCGTCGAGCTTGGCATCCTTGAACATGGACAGAGCCACGCTCATCGGCGAGGTCGAGTGGATCGACCCTATTGTTTGCAGGGCCTCCGTCACGGTGGCGCGTCCGCGGTCGACCGAAGTCGCCATCTGGTCAAGGCCCAGCCTGTGGTAGCGGTAGGTGAGGTCGCGGATGCCGCTGGTGGCCGGGTCGGTGTAGGCCGACAGCACCGCCGAGCGGTTCTTGTTGTCCTCGAAGGCCTTCCAGCCCGTTTCACCGCTGCTCTGGGCCATCTGTACTATCTGCTTGAGGCGTTCCCAATATGTTTCGCCGCCGTTGGGCGCGAAGCTGTCGAAGTCCACTGCCAGTATGAGATAGGCGTAGAAGTTGAGGATGGCCGTTATCTGGCTCTCCATATTGTTGATGGAGTAAACAAGTGGCTCATTCTCCCGGTATTCGAAGTCTATCTTGGTGTCTTTGAAGTTTATAAGTGTGGTGGTGTACGAGCTGTTGTACACCGGACGCAACGACTGGACCTGCAGGTCGCCTTTGAGCACGTCGTCTTCGTACTCCTTGATGGTGAAGAAGAGACGACATTCGATTTTCTCGTTGGGCGAGAACTGGGCGTTGGTGAACACTGTGGTGTTCATGTACTCCGAGATAGCCTGCTGGAGGGTCTCGAATACGCTCTTGGAACCTGATATTTGGTCTGCGTTGACGGTGACTGTGCAGTTAAGTTCCTGAGCTCGGATGCCGAAGACGGCAAGGAGGCTCAGCAAGGAGAGTAGTGTTCGCTGCAGTGTTGTCATTTTTTTTGCTTGGTAGGTCTATTTTTTTGAGGCGTGTGCGGCGATGCGTTCCAGTATTGCTGCCGCCACTTCGCTTTTGGGCATCAAAGGCAATTCGTCGGCAGCATCGCAAGTGATTATAGTCACCTTGTTGGTGTCGGTCCCGAATCCCGCGCCCTTGTCGGCCAGGGAGTTCATCACTATCATATCCAGCCCTTTGCGGCGCAGTTTGTCGCGGCCGTTTTCAAGGCCGTTTTCGGTCTCGAGGGCGAAGCCGGTCAGATATTGGCCGGGGCGGCGCAGGGCTGCCAGGGTAGCGGATATATCGGGATTGCGAACAAGTGCGATGGAGTCAACGTTGTCGCGCTCGCGCTTGATTTTGTGGGTGGCCGGATGGGCCGGCGCGTAGTCCGCCACGGCGGCCGCGAAGATGGCGATGTCGGCATCGGCGAAGGCTGTCTGAGCGGCTTCGAGCATCTGGCGAGCGCTCTCTACGTCGACGCGGCGTATGGCCGGGTTGTCGATGTGCTGCGCCGACGGGCCCGCAACCAGTGTTACCTCCGCTCCCATTGCCGCGGCCTGCTCGGCAAGGGCAAAGCCCATCTTCCCGGTGGAGAAGTTGCCGATAAAGCGCACCGGGTCAATGCGTTCGTAGGTGGGCCCGGCTGTAATAACAACTTTTTTGCCCTTAAGCGGCTGCCCTTGCGCGAAGTATCGCTCGAGGGCGGCAACGATGTTTTCAGGCTCTTCCATACGCCCCTTGCCGCTCAGGCCGCTGGCAAGCTCGCCGCTGGCGGCCTCTACCACGTGCACACCATCGGCGCGCAGTGTCTCCAGATTGCGCCGCGTGGTGGGGTGGAGCATCATGTCGAAGTCCATCGCCGGAGCAACAAACACCGGGGCGCGCGACGACAGGTAGCTCGTCACCAGCATATTGTCGGCAACCCCCGTGCCCATCTTGGCCAGTGTGCATGCCGTCGCCGGAGCTATTACCATGGCGTCGGCCCAGAGGCCCAGGTCGACGTGAGAGTGCCACTCGCCGGTGTTGGCCGTAAAAAACTCGCTTATTACGGGCTTCTGGCTCAAGGTGGAAAAGGTCAGAGGACGCACAAACTCCAGGGCGGCCTTGGTGGCCACTACCTGAACTTCGGCACCGGCCTTCACCAGCAGCCGCAGCAGCGAAACGCTTTTGTACACCGCGATGCCTCCGGTGATGCCCAGCACTATGTGCTTGCCGGTCAGAACTCCGCTCATTTGCGCAGGCGTTGTTTGATGCGTGTGAAGGCCTTCTTGGTGTTGTCGGCGAAGTCGCCGTTCATTATCCAGTTGTAGTAACCGGGGTCGGCGGACAGCACCTCCTCGGCCAGACGGCCTTTATACTTTCCGAAGTTCACCACTTCGCGGTGCTGCTCATCGTAAATCAAACGACCCATTAGGTCGACGTTGCGGTTCTGCGAGGCGTAGTCCGACAGTCCCTCGATTTCGGTGGGCACATCGTCGTACTTCTCCAGCTGGGCAAGCAGCACTTCCATTGTGGCGCGGGTGTCGGCCAGGGCCGAATGGGCGTCGTCGAGGTTCTTGCCGCAGTAGTAGCTGTAGGCAGCCGTCAGCGTGCGAGGCTCTTTCTTGTGGTAGATTGTCTGCACGTCGACGAAGCGTGCGCGCGAGATGTCGAAGTCGACCTGGGCGCGGGCAAATTCCTGGTCGAGAAGCGGTATGTCGAAGCGGTTGCTGTTGAATCCGGCTATGTCGCAGCCCGTCAGCAGTCGCGCCAGAGAGGCCGCTATCTGACGGAAGGTGGGTTCGGCGGCTACGTCCTCGTCGGTGATGTGGTGCACGGCGGTGGCTTCTTCCGGTATATGCATCTCCGGGTTGATGCGGCGTGTGCGCTCCACTACGCTGCCGTCGGGCATGAGTTTTACAACGGAGATTTCGACGATGCGGTCGTGGTTTATGTTGGTGCCGGTGGTCTCCAAGTCGAAGAAGGCCAGAGGGCGGGTGAGCTTGAGCTTCATTGGTCTGATTCTTCCTGAATTAGAATTCGCCTACAGTCATCGGGGCCAGCAGCATCAGCAGCTCCGTGTTGTCGGCTTCTTCGCCGGGACGGAAAACGCCGGGACGTGCGGCATCGCCAAGGTTCACTATCACCTCTTCGCCCTTGAGGGTCGAAAGGATTTCGGCTATGCACGAGGCGCTGAAGCCGATGGTGAGCTCATTGCCGGAATAGGAGCAGGGCACCTGTTCGCGGGCCGAACTGCACAGCGCGGGGTCGTTGCTCTTGAGCAGCACGCTCTCCGAAGTGAGGCGGAATTTCTCCAGTCCGCCCTGTTCCTCGACGAAGAGGCCCACGCGACGCACAGCGTTGAGAAGCGCCACGCGGTCGATGGTCAGGATGTTGGTGTTGTTCTTGGGCAGTACGCGCATATAGTCAGGGTAGTTGCCGTTCAGGAAGGTGCACTCGAAGCTGAAGCCTTCGCTCTCGACGCGGGCGCTCCGCGAAGTCATGGTGAAGTTGAGCGACTCTTCCTTGGCGAATACGTTCTTGATCACGTTGGCCGGCTTGGTGGGGATGACGCACTTGCCCACAACGCCGGGTGCCGTGCGGCGGTCGATGTAGCGAACCAGTTTGCGGGTATCGGTGGCAACATAGGTCACGCTGTCGGGCTGGATGTCCATCAGCACACCCTGCATGATCATGCGGTACTGGTCGGTGGAGGCGGCGAACATGGTGTTGTCCAGACCTTCGATGAACTGCGAAGTGGCCAGACTGAACGAGATGGTGTCGCCACCCTCGGCAAGTGCCTTGAACGCCGGATACTGGTCGGAGGGTATGCCCACGAAGGTATAGTTGCCGCTGGCATAGGAGAGGTTGACTTCGAGTGTCTCCTCGTTGACCTTCACTTCGACACCCTGGTCGGGCAGTTCTTTCAGAAGATCCACCAGACGGCGGGCGCCAAGGCACAGGCTGCCGTTGCCCGACGACGATGCCACCTCAAGGCGGGCCGTCAGAGCGTTTTCCTCGTCGGAGCCGGTGAGGTAGAGCACGCCGTCCTCAAGGCGGAGCAGGAAATTGTCCAGTATGAGCAGGGAGTTCTTGCTGTTTATGACCTTGCTGACTGCGGAGGCGGCGTTGTAGAGCGTTTTGCTCGAGATGCTGAATTTCATATTGTATGTCGTGTTTTTTGTTTTTTCTTTTGATGAGGGCGCCGGAAGGGGCCGCAAAGACCGAATAAGAACATTCGGGTTCAATGTGCAAAAGTAATATTTTTTCCCCGCATTTGCAAGACCCTACAAAAAAAGCGCGCGCGTGGGAATGCTTTTATTGGCTTTTATTGGCATCTCGCGATTTATGTGCTATCTTTGCAAAGATATGCGCCGGAGGTATTGGCTGCGAACCTTAGTTAGACCCGTGCGTTTATATCTTAGACAAGTTCTAAAAACATAACTGACATGACATTCCAAGAATTAGGAGTTCGCGACGATCTTCTGCGCGGCATTGCCGGGTTGGGCTTCGAAGTCCCCATGCCCGTGCAGGAAAAAGTTATTCCGCGCCTGCTCGAAGGCGACAGAGACCTCGTGGCTCTCGCTCAGACCGGTACCGGCAAAACGGCCGCTTTCGGTCTACCCATCATACAACGCATCGACACCTCCCGCAATGTGCCTCAGGCCCTTGTGCTCGCCCCTACCCGCGAGCTATGCCTCCAGATTGCCGGAGACCTCGCCGACTTCGCCAAGTATGTTCCCGACCTTGAGATTCTTCCCGTCTACGGCGGCTCGAGCATCGAAAGTCAGATTCGCGCTCTCCGCAAGGGTGTGCAGATCATTGTGGCTACACCGGGACGACTCATTGACCTTATAAACCGAGGCGTCGTCAAACTCGACGACGTGCACACCGTGGTCCTCGACGAGGCCGACGAAATGCTCAACATGGGCTTCGTCGATTCCATCAACGATATTCTCGCACATGTGCCCGACGACCGAAAGATGCTGATGTTCAGCGCAACAATGCCCCCGGAGGTTGCTAAAATAGCCAAACGCTTCATGCGCGACCCCGAAGAAATCGTAATCGGAACGCGAAACGAGGGCGCCAAGAACGTGCGGCACATTTACTACATGGTCAATGCGCGCGACAAATATCTGGCCCTAAAGCGAATCGCCGACAATAACCCCAATATCTACGCAATCATCTTCTGCCGCACCCGCCGCGACACCCAGGAGATTGCCGACAAGCTCATCTCCGACGGCTACAACGCCGACGCCCTCCACGGCGACCTCAGCCAGCAGCAGCGCGACATCGTGATGCGCAAGTTCCGCGACCGCGTGATAACCCTACTGGTGGCTACCGACGTGGCCGCTCGAGGCCTCGACGTCGACGACCTCACACACGTGATAAACTACGGTCTGCCCGACGATACGGCCGTCTACACCCACCGGTCGGGACGTACCGGCCGCGCAGGAAAGACGGGTGTGTCGGTGGCTATTATCCACTCACGCGAGAAGGGCAAACTCCGAGAGATCGAGCGCATTATCGGAAAGAAGTTCGAACGCCGCGAAGTGCCTACTCCCGAGCATATTATCGAAAAGCAGCTCTACAACCTCGCCGACCGCCTCGAGCGCGTTGAGGTCAACGATGCCGAAATCGACAAATACATCCCCGGTGTGGCCAAGAAGCTTTCGTGGCTCTCGGCCGAAGATCTCCTCAAGCGCGTTCTCTCCCTGGAATTCAACCGACTGCTGGCTTACTATAAGGACGCTCCCAAGCTCGACTTCATCGACGAGAAGCCGGCGAAGGCCGAACGTCGTGCCGGCCGCGACCACTCCGGCAAGCGCTCCGACCAGGAGAAAGACCGTCGAACCGCCGAGAAAGGTATGGAACGGCTCTACATCAACCTGGGCAAAGGCGATGGTTTCTACGCCGGAAACCTCATCGACATGCTCAACAAAAATGTCGGAGGTCAGCGCGTCGACGTGGGCCGAATAGACCTGATGCCCTCTTACTCGCTCTTCGACGTCAAGAAGGCCGACGCCCGTCGTGTGGTATCCGCCCTCAAGGGCTTGGAATTCTTCGGAAAGCGTGTTTTCAGCGAAGTGGCCGACCCTGACCGCGACTACGCCGCTATCTCGAAAAAGAAAAAATGACAAAACTTGCATAAAAAGCGGCGCCCCGGGGAAATTCCTCGGGGCGCCGCTTTGAATAGGGTCGAAGAGGCGGATTATTTCTCGGCCTCGGGGGCGATGAGCTTGTAGCCCTTGCCGTGGATGTTGATGATTTCGATGGAGGGATCGTCCTTGAGATGCTTGCGCAGCTTGGTGATGTAGACGTCCATGCTGCGGGCGTTGAAGTAGTTGTCGTCGATCCAGATGGTCTTCAGGGCGTAGTTGCGTTCCAGAATTTCGTTGACGTGGGCGCAAAGAAGACTCAGCAGCTCGCTTTCCTTGGTGGTGAGCTTGGTGATTTTGTCGCCTATCATCAGCACCTGCTTCTGGGTGTCGAAGGTAAATTTGCCGATTTTGTACATAGTGATTTCGCGGCCCTTCTTGCCCTTTACGCGGCGAAGGATGGCCTCGATGCGGAATACCAGCTCCTCCATCGAGAAGGGCTTGGTGATGTAGTCGTCGGCTCCGATTTTGAAGCCCTCGAAGATATCGTCCTTCAGGCTCTTGGCCGTCAGGAAGATGATGGGCACTTCGGAGTTGACGTTGCGTATTTCGGTCGCAAGGGTGAAGCCGTCTTTTTTAGGCATCATCACGTCCAGAGCGCAGATGTCGTACTTGCCTTTGAGGAATGCTTTGTAGCCGGCCTCGCCGTCGGCGAAGAGGTCTGCGTTGTATCCCTTGGCCTGAAGGTACTCACGAAGGAGCATGCCAAGGTTTTCGTCGTCTTCGCACAGAAGAATTCTCATACGGTCTTCCATAGTGTTCAGTTTTTAGAGAGTGGGAGTATTATTATGAATTTTGTTCCGGTGTTGTATTCGCTCTCGACGCTTATGCTGCCGCCGAGATCGGTGATGATTTTGCGCACATAGGCCAGCCCCAGACCGAAGCCCTTGACGTCGTGGCGGTTGCCGGTCGACACGCGGTAGAATTTCTCGAAGATTTTCTTCAGGTCGTCGCGACGTATGCCTATGCCGTTGTCGCTGATGGTGATTTCGAGCCGGTCTTCGTCGAGGTCGCGGCTGGCCACGGTGAGTTTGAGGTCGCGATCTTCGGAGCGATACTTTACGGCGTTGTCGAGCAGGTTGAATATCACGTTGGTGAAGTGCATCTCGTCGACTTCGACGATGGCATCCATGGCGTCCAGATCGGCCGATATGCTGCCGCCGTATTTCTCCACTTTGAGTTTGAAGGTGTTCACCACGTTGAATATAACCGTGTTGGCATCGACTTCTTCGAGTTTGAAGGTCGACTTCTGGCGGTCGAACATACTCATCTGGAGCACTTTCTCGACTTGGAATCGAAGGCGCTTGGTTTCGTCTGTGATCACGGTGGCTATCTGCTGAAGCATTGTCGGGCTCTTGCGCACGCTTTGGTCGTTGAGCATCTGCGCCGCAAGGCTGATCGACGAGATGGGCGTCTTGAACTCGTGCGTCATATTGTTGATGAAGTCGTTCTTCATCTCGGTGAGTTTCTTCTGGCGGAAGGCCATCACTATGGTATAGACGAATATCACAATCAGGATGAGTGTGAAGGCAAAGGCCGGCACCATGAACGATATGCTCGAGAAGATATAGTCCTTCTTGGTCGGAAAATACACCTTGAGATAGTTCGTAGGCCCGTTGGCGTCGTTAGGGAACAGGGGCTGCACGAACATATTGTCGCGGTCGGAAGGGCCGGCCTCGAAGTTGCGGCTTTTGTAGACGGCGGTGCCGTTGAAGTTCACCACGGCGAACTCGAAGGGTACGCGAAGCCCGAGCGTGTCAAGCTCTTCGCGCAGGTACGACGACACTAAGGCCGAGTCGGCGCGCTCGGAGATGGGGCGGCTGGCTGCTGTGCTGACTATGTTGAGTATCACCTCGTCGAGCAAACCTTTCTGGTAGATATAGCGGTTGCGGTAGGCCTCCTGCGCGGTGCGGTAGTGGCGGGCAAGGCCGCCGGCGTTGGCGCGACGCAGCATGGAGATTTCGCCGGCCGCGCCTTTGATGGTGATGTCGGTCTCAAGGCCTGTTGAGGTTGTGAACGAGTACTTTATGCCGTCCTGGTCGGATACCGGTTGGTCGACGTAGGTGGCCAGTGTCGACGTCTGCACCTGCTGGAGGTCGTCTTCGAGGAAGTGGCGCGTTTCGTCCTGCTCGAGGCGCATCGCAACGGCCACCAGGCTCTGGCGGACGCCCTGCGAGAACTGCTCGTAGCGTATCTGAACGATGTTTTTCATATAGAAAATCTGTATGCACAGCAGTCCGATGAAGGTTAGGGCCATCACCACTGCCAGTATCCAGATAGTCGATTTCTTCATTGTTTCGTTTAACCTATGTTATGTTAACGCATTAAGTTTAGGAAATGTTCCTTATTTTTAACGTTGGAGGCATTTATTAAATTGTGCCCGGTTTTAACATTTCGCGTCAAAATTAACAAATAAATGTGAAGCAACAAAGCGCATCCCCGTTTTTTTTTCGGGAATGCGCCGTTTTTAGACGAATAGGCCGGTTTTACCGACGAATTTCAGCTTAATTCTATGTATGTCTTTGCTTTTTGCGCTTTTTCTTGGCGCAGGTGGAGGCGAGGTCGCAGCCCGCGCACGGGTCACGTCGCAGCTTGCGCGCCAGACCCGCAACGGCAAGCGCCACAACGGCTCCCACGGCTATCCACTGCCACACTGCGCCGCTCATTTTTTATGCAGTTTGCGGTAGAGTACTCCCGGTTTGGTGTCGGCAGGTGTGTCGGCGAAGGGTAGCACGAAGCGGCAGCCCTCGGCGTAGCGGCTGCACCCGAATGCTGCGCGCCCGCGGACTATGTGTCCCTGTGCGCAGCTCGGACACGGCACCTGCTCGAGCTTTGTGATGCGTTTTGCTTTGGGCTTTGTCGGCTCGGAAGGGGTAGCCGGGCCCTTGGACGGGGCAGGAGGTTCGGCACTGATGCGCCGGCCGCCGCAGTCGTTCATCACGTTGTGGACGATGGTGGTCACCATCTGGTTGATTTCACGGATGAACTGAGCGGGGGAGTATTCACCGCGCTCTATGCGGCGCAGTTTGTTCTCCCACAGTCCGGTGAGTTTGGCGCTTTTGAGAAGTTCCTCGTCGATAGTGTCGATGAGGTCTATGCCGGCTTGGGTGGGCACGAGGTTCTTGCGCTCCCGCTGTATGTAGCGGCGCTTGAAGAGGGTCTCGATGATTGCGGCGCGAGTGGAGGGTCGGCCGATGCCGTTTTCCTTCATCGCCTCGCGCAGTTCTTCGGTGTCGACGGTGCGCCCTGCCGTCTCCATTGCTCGCAGAAGGGTGCCTTCGTTGTAGGGCTTTGGCGGCTGCGACGTCTTTTTGGACAGCGACGGCTCGTGGGGGCCGCTTTCGCCGGGAGTGAATACCGGAAGCTCGCGGTTGGTGTCGTCCTGCGTGTCTGCCCCGCCGTCGTCGCCTTCCTTGCCGCTCTTGGAGGGGTAGAGGACCCGCCAGCCCGGGTCGAGAATTACCTTGCCGGAGGTCTTGAAGTCGTATTGGCCGGCTTGTCCGGTCACGGTGGTCTGCTCGAAGAGGCAGTCGGGGTAGAAGGCGGCTATGAAGCGGGTGGCGATGAGGTGGTAGAGTTTCTTCTCGTCCAGACTCAGGTCGCCGCCGGGCAGTTGGCCGGTAGGGATTATGGCATGGTGGTCGGTGACTTTCGAGTTGTCGAACACCTTTTTGCTCTTCGGAATAGGCTTTGCCAGCACCGGTGCCGTGAGGTTGGCGTAGGGGGTCATTGCGCGCAGCGTGGGCGCTATCTTAGGATGGATGTCGTCGCTGAGATAGGTGGTGTCGACGCGCGGGTAGGTGGTCAGTTTCTTCTCGTAGAGGCTCTGGATGAGCTTCAGAGTGTTGTCGGCGCTCCAGCCCCAGCGCTTGTTGCTCTCCACCTGCAGGCTGGTGAGGTCGAAGAGCCGGGGAGGCTGCTCGCGGCCTTTCTTTTTGGCCACATCGTTGATGCGGAATGTCTCCGGCCGGATGGCTTCCACGGCGGCATTGCCGAGGTCTTCGGTTTCGAAGCGCTCGCCGGTGTAGGTGAAGTCGGTGTTGCGGTAGGAGGTGTGGAGTTCCCAACTGTCTTTGGGCACGAAGTCGCGTATCTCCTTGAAACGTTTCACGATAAGCGCCAGCGTCGGGGTTTGCACACGGCCTATGGAGAGCACGTTGCCGAACGAGCCGTACTTGAGCGAGTAGAGGCGCGTGGCATTCATGCCCAGCACCCAGTCGCCGATGGCGCGGCTCAGCCCTGCGTAGAAGAGGCGGTCGTAGTGGGCCTGCGGCTTGAGGTCGGCAAGACCCTGGCGGATACTCTCGTCGGTCAGCGACGATATCCAAAGACGGCTCACGGGGCAACGGGCACCGGCTTTGCGCATAACCCAGCGTTGGATAAGCTCGCCCTCCTGCCCGGCGTCACCGCAGTTCACTATCTCGTCGGCTTCGGCTACAAGGCGCTCGATGACAGCGAACTGCCGCCTAACGCCATTGTCGTCGATGACCTTTATGTCGTATTTCTCCGGAAGCATGGGGAGTTGGCTCAGATACCATCGTTTCCACTCAGGCCGGTAGTCGTGGGGCTCGTAGAGGCAGCACAGATGACCTATCGTCCAGGTCACCCGCACACCGTCGCCTTCGTAGTAGCCGTCGCGCAGGCTATTGGCACCCAACGCTTTGGCAATGTCGGTGGCAACGCTCTTTTTCTCTGTTATGCAGAGTTTCAAGCCTGCTCCTCCTTTTTTGCCTCCTGCCAGAGCTCTTCCATTTGGTCGAGACTTAGCTCTTTGAGGGTATGGCCGGCGGCGCGCGCTCCTTCCTCGATGTGGTTGAAGCGGCGGATAAACTTGCGGTTTGTGCGTTCCAGGGCGTTTTCGGGGTTGACGCCGTAGAGGCGCGCTGCGTTGATCACAGCGAAGAGCAGGTCGCCGAACTCTGCCTCCAGCTCGGGCGAGCCGGGCTCTGCGGCGGCTTTGAGGACTTCGTCGGTCTCTTCGGTGACTTTTTGCCATACGTCCTCGCGGTTTTTCCAGTCGAAGCCCGTGTTGGCGGCCTTCTCCTGGATTCGGAATGCTTTGACCAAGGCGGGCAAGGCAGCCGGCACGCCTCCGAGCACGCTGTGGTTGCCGTCCTTCTCCTTGAGTTTGATTTGCTCCCAGTTGAGCTCTACCTGGTGGGCGTCGTCGGCCTTGACGTCGCCGAAGACGTGCGGATGGCGGAAAATGAGCTTGCTGTTGAGGGCATCGGCCACGTCGGCAATGTCGAACGCACCCTTCTCCGAGCCTATTTTGGCGTAGAAAAGCACGTGGAGCAGCACGTCGCCGAGCTCTTTGCGGATATTGGCGTCGTCGCCGTCAAGAAGAGCCTGGGCCAGTTCATATGTTTCCTCTATGGTGTTGGGACGCAGGCTTTCGTTGGTCTGCTTGGCGTCCCAAGGGCATTTGACGCGCAGTATGTCGAGCGTGTCGATCACGCGGCCCAGCGCTTCGATCTTCTCCTGTCGGGTATGCACTTTGATTGGATTTTGTTTTGTTGTCTATCAGCGGTTTTTGTAGTTCTCTACGCCGTCTTCAAGCCAGCCGACGAAGGCTCCTACGTTCTCGTCGTGGGCGCGGGGCTGGTTGAGCGGTCGGCCTTCGTTGTCGAGCAGCACATAGAAGGGCTGCTGGTTGGTGGAGAATTTGTGGCGCTGCAGGTAGCTCCACTTCTCACCCACGGTGGTGAGTCGCACCGTGCGGCCCTCTTCCTCCACGGTTATAGGCTCGGGAAGCTCGGTTTTGTCGTCGACCATGAGTACTATCATAACGTATTGGTCCTCAAGGATGCCGCGTACTACGGGGGTATCGAAGACGGCACCCTCCATCTTGCGGCAGTTCACGCAGGCATAGCCCGAAAAGTCCACAAGTACCGGCTTGCCTTCGGCGGCAGCGGCGGCCATGCCCCGGTCGTAGTCGTCGTATTTCACGAACTCTCCGCCGTAGAGGTTGAAGTCCTGAGTGTACAGCGGAGGAGCGAATGCGCTGATGGCCTTCAAGGGTGCGCCCCAAAGACCCGGAACGAGGTAGACGGCAAAGGAGAAAGAAATGAGCGCCAGGAAGAAGCGTCCTACAGAGGTGTGGCTTTCGGCTCCGTCGTGGCTGAAGCGAAGCTTGCCCAGCAGGTAGCAGCCCAACAGGGCGAAGAGCACTATCCAGAGACTCAGGAAGACTTCGCGGTCGAGGATATGCCAGCCATAGGCCAGGTCGGCCACAGAGAGGAATTTCAGCGAGAGAATGAGTTCTACGAAACCAAGTACCACCTTCACGCTCTGCAGCCAACTGCCCGACTTGGGAAGCTCTTTAAGCATGCTCGGGAAGAAGGCGAACAGGCCGAAAGGCAGCGCAAGACCCAGCGCGAAGCCGCCCATGCCAAGCAGCGGACCCATCAGGTTGCTCTGGCTGAAGGCTTCGACAAGAAGTGTGCCGATTATGGGGCCGGTGCAGCTGAACGACACCAGCACCAACGTGAAGGCCATGAAGAAGATGCCCAAAAAGCCGCCGGCGGAGCCGGCTTTGGCATCGGCGGCGTTGGTCCACTTGCTCGGCAGGGTGATTTCGAAGGCACCGAAAAAGCTGATGGCGAAGAACACCAGCATGGCGAAGAAAATGAGGTTGAACACGGCTCCCGTGGCTATCTCGTTGAGCTTGCCGGGTCCGAAAATCAGAGTAAGCACGATGCCCAGTCCGATGAAAATCACCAGGATGGAGGCGGCGTAGGTTGCGGCGTCGCCGATGGCGCGGGCTCGGCTCTTGGAGCGCTTCAGGAAGAAGCTCACCGTCATAGGTATCATCGGCCATATACAGGGTGTCATCAGCGCTACCAGACCCCCAACGAATCCAAGAAGGAGGATCATCCAGTAGCTCTGCGAAGAAGCGCCGGTGGTAACTTCGACGGGCTGCCACCAAAGCTCGCTGCGGCTGTCGGAGGCAATGGCTGCCGTCGGTGCAGCGTTCCGGTCGACGCTTTGCGAGGGAGCGGCGGCAGCCGCAGCCGGCGCGGGAGTGCCCGCGGTGAGGTCGAAGGCGAAGCGGTCGGGTGGCGTGCACGAGCTCTCCGAGCAGGCCATATAGTTGACCGTGCCGGCCACGCGTGCGCCCTCGACGCCCACAAGGCGCAAGGGCTGGCGCAGCTCGAAGGTGCCGGTCAGCCAGGGCAGGTTGAGGCTCAGAAAGGAGTCGAAATGCACGGCGGGCTCGGCCGTGGTAGTCAGCGGGCCGGCAGTCTCCAGACCCTCGGCCGGATCGATGGTGATGGAAGTCGGGTCGGGAGCACCGTCGGCGGAGGGTATCTCAAGACCGTAGATGTGCCAGCCGGCGTCGATGTCGGCTTTGAGCACAAGGGTGTACTCACCTTCGGCGGCTCCGGCCTCCAGCGAGGGCGTCCACTGCACGTGGCGCTCGATGGCGGCCCAAGCGCCTGCGGCCGCGCATACTATTAATAATGTAAGGAGGGTTATTCTTTTCATATCCGGTGTCAATGGGCGAAGGGAGGTACGGGGGCGCTGATGCGCTCAGTCTTTGGAGGACGGCAGGTATTGCCGTCGCATGCCATATAGCTTATGGCAGCCTTTACGGTGGGCGTGCCCTCTCCGGTGAGGCGGAAGGGCGCTGTGAAGTTCACGTTGGCGTCCCACCAGCTCAGAGTGAGTCCGAACATAGGGTCGTCGGTGCTCACGGGTTCGCGGGAGGGTGTCACCGGCGAGGTAAATTCGATGCCGGTGCTTTCGCCGAGGTCAAAACGGGTTGGCCGCGGGCCGCCCTGGGGCAGCTCAAGGCCGTAGAGGTGCCAGCCCGGCTCTATCAAAGCCTTGAAGGTAACGGTGCCTTGGTTGGGCGAGGTCATGCGCACTATGGTGCGCCAGCGCACCGGGGGGTTGGCTTCGGGCTGCTGAGCCGAGGCTGCGTATGCCAAAAGCCCCGCCAGGACGAGTATGAATAAACGGAATGTTTTCATCGGGTTTACGGATTTTGCTGCAAAAATACGCAAAATAGCTGAGTTGACAAAACCGCGGCCTCACCGCGCACTGTCGGTAAGGCCGCGATATGATTGTAGCTTAATCTCTTACTTGCGTGCAAGAATCAGGGCCGAGGTAGGCTCCACCATCACGGTGCCGCCGCGAAGGGTGCCGAGGCCGTCGGCGTTGATGCTGCCGTCGCGGGCTATCACGGTCCAGTCGCCGCGCGGTATGCGGGCGGCGAAGGGAGCGTCCGAGCCGTTGAAAACGAGCTTGATTTCGCGCCACTCGTCGCCGTTGGCGTTGTTGAGGATGGAGTAGGAGACCACGTTGGGCGAGGTGATGTTGTCGAAGCGGATATTGCGCGCAATGTCTTCGGCGGTGGTCATACGGAAGGCCGGATGGTTGCGGCGCAGGCGGATGAGCTCGCGGTAGTAGTCGAACTGGTCGGCGTTGTCGCTCTTGAGCGTCCAGTCGATGGCGTTGATGCTGTCGGGGCTCTTATAGCTGTTGTGCACGCCCTTCTTGTCGCGGAATACTTCCTCTCCGGCAAACATAAAAGGCGTTCCCTGCGAGGTGAATACAATAGTCTGGGCAAGGCGGGCGGCGCGCTGACGCTCGGCCTCGGTGCTGCCGGGCATGGAAGCGGCCAGTTTGTCGGTCAGGGTGAGGTCGTCGTGGCAGCTCACGTAGTTGATAATCTGCGTGGGCGCCGAGGCATAGGCAAACTTGGAGTTGTTGCCCTTGGTGTAGTCTACCTGGGGATGGGCCGTGGAGGCCACGATGCCGATTTTGACGGTTTCCTCGTTGCCGGGCTTGCCGGTGGCGAAGCCGCGGTCGGCGGCATTGCTGTAGTGGCCTTTGACGGCGTCGCGGATGTCGTCGGAGAACACCGCGATGCCTTCCATGGCTGCCACGTTCTCCTTCAGAGCGCGCCGCTCGGCCGGCAGGGGAGAGTCGCCGGCGGTCCAGCCTTCGCCGTAGATGAAGGCGTGGGGGTTGATTTCCTTGAGTGCGGAGGCGATTTGGTTCATGGTCTCGGTGTCGTGGATGGCCATCAGGTCAAAGCGGAAGCCGTCGATATGGTACTCCTTGGCCCAGTGCTTGATGGAGTTGATCATGAACCGGCGCATCATGGCGCGCTCGGAGGCAGTCTCGTTGCCGCAGCCGGAGGCATCGCTGTAGGAGCCGTCGGCGCGGTGGCGGTAGAAGTAGCCGGGAGCGGTGAGCGAGAAGTTGGAGTCGTCGTTGTTGGCCGTGTGGTTGTAGACCACGTCCATTACCACTCCGATGCCGGCGTTGTGGAGTGCCTGCACCATTTCCTTCATCTCGCGCACGCGAGCTTCGGGATTTGCCGGGTCGGTGGAGTAGCTGCCTTCGGGGGCGTTGTAGTTGAAGGGGTCGTAGCCCCAGTTGTACTGGTTGGCGGGAGCGTTGGCCTCGTCGACGCTGTTGTAGTCGTAGCTCGGCAGGATGTGCACGTGGGTCACGCCCAGCTCGCGCAGGTGGTCGATGCCGGTTGCGGCGCCCTGGCCGTTGGTGGTGGCGGGCTCGGTAAGAGCCAGGAATTTGCCTTTGTGGACGATGCCGCTGGAGGGATGCACGGAGAAGTCGCGGTGGTGCATTTCGTAGAGCACGGCGTCGGTGATATGCTCGGTGGCCGGGCCGCGGTCGGTATCCCAGCCGGCCGGATTGGTGGCGGCGAAGTCGATGATGGCTGCCCGGCGACCGTTGGTGCCCACTGCTTTGGGCGCTATGCCGGGCGTCTCGGCCAGCTGGCGGCCGTCGACGGTGACGCGGAAGGTGTAGAATTTGCCGTAGAGCTGTTCGGGCACTGATGCGCGCCAGGTACCTTGCTCGCCGCGACTCATCGTCAGGGTGTCGGTGGGCGCGGTGTTGAGGTCGCTGGGGTAGATAAGCACCTCGGCGGCGGTGGCTTCGGGACTCCAGAGGATGAAATGGGTGCCGGCGGCGTCGACGCTCAGCTCGAGGTCTTCGCCGGTGTAGGCAGGCCACGACTCATACCGGCTGTCGGGATTGGTCTGGGCTATTATCGGGCTGCTCATGGCTGCGGCAAGGATAAGTCCCATTGCCGGACGTGAAAGATGAAACATTGGCGTAGTGATATAATCTCTTGAAAATGTAAAATTAAAAATTCAGAATGCAAAATGAACTTTGGCGTGCTGTTACCTTACTAATAGGCGGGCGGTGCTGTCGGCGGTGCGGACAATGTAAATGCCGGCCTTCAGATCAAGGCGCAGCGTCACTCCGGCCTCAACGGGCTGCTGCCACACGGCAGCTCCGGTGATGGAGTAGACCTCGGCGGCGATGGCCCCGTCGGTATTGTTGTAGATTTCGATGCCGCCGGCAACGGCGCGCGCCCCGCACTGCAGAGTCGTCGCTTCTGCCGCAACGGAGTCCCGAGCCGGGGCAGCCCATGCTGCGCCGAAGCCGGCGCTGAGCGCGGCTGCAAGCAGGGTGGAGTAGAGGATTCGGCGGAGTCTCATGGCGGTGGTGTTTTATGTTCTACAAAGATAACAATTTTCCGCCGACGCAGCAAATGTCTTAACAAAATTTGTAAGAGTGTAGAATTAAAAGCCTTAAATACACATAATTATAGTTAAACATTGTTAATAAACGGGGGGGGGTAATTTTAAGCCGCGCCTAAACGCTATATTTGCCACAGAATATGTCTTTAATACAAACCGAAGTCAATCATATGAAAGCGAAAATTCTACTTCTGGCGGCTGCTCTGTGGTCCTTCGCGACCCAAGCTGCCGAGCCGGCGCTGATGCATAGCGCAGAAGCGCCCGCAGCGGCCGATATGCTCGTGGTCGACGAGGCCCCGGCCCGCGCATACTCCGACGCCGACTTCTCCGAATGGGAAACCTACGGCATGGTCTACGTCTACAGCAACTTCGACATCAACGGCTTTTTGGAAGGGTATCGCCATGATGGCGAAGAAGCTCCGAATGCCGTCAAGGAACACTATGCCGAAGCTTTGGTACGACACCTCAAAGCCGACCCGGACGTGATTCAGCTCCTCATTCCGGGTTTCCTCAACCTGGCCAACGTCAGCATCACCCTCGACCCGGTGACCATGATGATGAGCATGGACCGCACCACCACCAATCTGCCCGTCTACGAAGAATTGAAGTCCGCCTTCGGAACCGAGGCCCTCACTCTCTCCTGTGCTCAGATTTCCTACACACCCTCGCTCTGCCGACTAATCTTCTCCAATATCTTCCTTGAGGTTCGCGAAGCATATGGCATTCCTTTCACCGTCACCGTCACTCTTCCCGGCACCCCGGCGAACATGAGGATGGGATATTCGTGCGAAACGGCCCCGGCAGGTCATTCAACCCATGCCTACGATGAATTTGCCATAGATCTCACAGGCATAGACCACATCAAATACTACACCACATCCGGCTCGTTCACCATCAACGACCTTCGCGCCTGCCTCACCGGCGAATTGAACACCGTGCAGACCAACTCCCGTATTTATGTGGGCTACTCCGAAGGCGCGGCAACTTATAATGTATGGAGCCTGTGCTTCGACGAGAACGACAAATATCTTGGCTTCTACTATGTTATATCCATCCAGAGCAACCGTGCTCCCGAAGGACAATGGGAAGAAGTCGGCAAAGCCATTTGGCACCATCCCTACAGCGACAGCTACGTAGTACATATATATAACGACGACAATGAGTACGTCGGGGCCGAGGAAGTTGTCTTCCCGGAAGAAGCTATGCAGTGGGAGGTGACCATGGAACGCCGCACCGACAGCGACCGCGAAATCTACCGCTTCGTCAACCCCTACGGCGCCGGCTGCGCCCTCAACGAAACCTGGTCCAACCTTATGGACCGCATGTACGGCATCGGTTATTGGAGCAATCTATACGACGAAAACGACAACTATTGGCTCGTGGTCGAAATGCCGGCCGCAGGCGGAAATGACTTCGTCGTTCCCTCGCGTCCAACCGGTGCGACCATAGCTCATTTCATCAACACCTGGTTCCCGACGGAGTACGAGTCGGTGACTTTCGAGGACAACAAGCTGCGCCTCTACGCACCGCATTATTTGGATCGCGAGCTCCTCATCGAGCTGCCCGACATGGGAGGCCTCGAAGCTCCCGTGGTGAACATATCTGCACCGATTGAATACTTCAACCTGCAGGGAATACGCGTCGACAACCCCTCGGAGGGTATATACATCCGCCGTCAGGGCGACCGCATCGAAAAAGTAAGACTCTAAACCATCATAACATACAAACTGCCCCGGGCCGAAGGAACATTCTTCCTCGGCCCGGTATTTTTATGCCGTAATGGGTAATTTGTTGGTCTAAAAATCGGAACATTTAACAAAATCCGCCCCTTTTTTGTTAATATTGCAAACAAATTCATTCCACTATGCTTGCCATACGACAATTCATCACCTGCACCGCGCTGATTCTGACGGCATTTGCAGCATATCCGCTGACAGCGGATACCCTCGCCGCCGACACAGCCGCTACGGCCGACACCATTCGGCCGCGCAGGAACATCATAGGCAAGATTATAGACTATTTCAACGAAAGCAACAAACCTCGCAGCAGCCACGGCTTCGACTTCAGCTTCATCGGCGGCCCATACTACTCTTCCGACACCAAATTCGGCATCGGCCTCGTCGCAGCAGGTCTCTACCGCACTTCCGAGCGCGATACGGCTCTGCCCCCCTCCGAAGTGTCGCTCTACCTCAAGGCTACCACGAGTATGTTCTTCCAGCTCGGTGTACGAGGCACCCATATTCAGCCCTCCGACCGAGCTCGCATAAACTACGACGTTAATGTGGCCTCCATAGCCACCAAGTTCTGGGGCATAGGCTACGACGAAAACATCGACAATGCCAACGAAGCAAAGTACAAATACTTCAACTCCACAGCCCGCGTAAGCTGGGTATGGCGCATTCTGCCCAAATTCTACATCGGCCCCCAAGCCACTTTCGACTACGTCAACGGCCGCGACTTCCACAAGCACTGGCTGTGGCATGGCCAAAGCGACCGCTCGCTCAATGTCGGCCTCGGAATCACCATACAGTACGACACCCGCGACTTCCTCTCCAACGCCTACCATGGCGTCTACTTCCGACTCGACCAGCGCTTCCTGCCGCGCTTTCTGGGCAATAAAAGCGCATTTTCGCTCACGGAGCTTACCCTGGCCGGCTACCGCAACGTCTGGAAAGGCGGTGTGCTCGCCGGTGAATTTCACACCCGCCTAACCTACGGCAACACACCCTGGGGCATGCTCAGCACCTTCGGCGGCAGCGACAACATGCGAGGCTATTTCGAGGGCCGTTTCCGCGACAAGAGCGAGTTCGACGTCTGCCTCGAGCTACGCCAGCACATTTGGCGACGAAACGGTATCGTCGTCTGGGGTGGCGCCGGAATGGTCTTTCCGCGCTTCTCGGCGATGCGTTGGCGCATGCTGCTGCCAAACTACGGCGTGGGCTACCGCTGGGAGTTCAAAAAACGAGTCAATGTGCGCGTCGACCTCGGCTTCGGCCGTCATCAGTCAGGTTTTATTTTCAGCATAAATGAAGCGTTCTGACGAAAATACCACTACCGGCCGCAGTGCCGCCGCCGGACTTCTGATGTGGGCGCTTCCGGTGCTTCTTGCGGTGCCGAACATTGCACTATGCGTCACCGAGCGCCTGTACTCTTTCCCCGAGCGGGCGGCAAATCTGCTGCTGCCCCTGGGTGTGTACTGCATGCTCGCCGCCATGTGGAAACGAATCGGAATCACAACGCTGCTGACGCTGCCCCTGATGATTCTGTGTGCCTTCCAGATTGTGCTGCTCTATCTCTACGGAGAGTCCATAATAGCAGTCGATATGTTCCTCAATGTGGTCACAACCAACATGAGCGAAGCTACCGAACTGCTTGCCAACCTCGTGCCGGCAATAGTGGCCGTATGCCTGCTCTATCTTCCGCCTTTGGTACTGGGCATAGTGCTCATCTGCCGTGGCAAAACGACCACGGCGGGTCAGCGCCGCCCGGCTTTGCTCACCGGAGCCATCCTGACCGCTGTCGGCTTGGTGGCCTTGGGCGCTTCGTATGCTTCTGCAAAGGGATATTCGCCGGCGCGACGACTTTTTCCGGTCAACATCTGCTTCAACATAGGCACAGCCGTAGAGCGCACACAGGCCTCGAACGCATACTTCCGGACCTCGGCCCCATTCCGCTTCAACTCCGTGCTCACCGAGCCCGCCGATTCTGCAGTCTATGTGCTGGTGATTGGTGAAACATCGCGAGCCGGAAACTGGGAGCTGTGTGGTTACGAGCGCCACACCAACCCGCGCCTGTCGCGACGCAGCGGCATCACCTTCTTCCCCCACGCACTCTCCGAGAGCAACACCACCCACAAGAGCGTGCCTCTGATGATGAGTCACCTTAGCTGCCGCAGCTTCGGCGACTCCATCTATTGCGTAAAAGGCGTGGTCGATGCCTTTAAGGAGGCCGGCTTCCGCACTGCCTGGATTTCGAACCAGGAACGCAACGGCGCCTTGATCGACTTCTTCGGCGAGCAGGCCGACAGCGTCGATTTCATCACCGACGACCACCGCCACCACTATGACATCGAGACAGTGGGCCGTCTTGCGGAGACCCTGCGTGCCAATCCAGGCCCGATTTTCGTGGCCGTCCACACCTACGGCTCGCATTTCAACTACCGCGACCGTATTCCCGAGGGTTTCGGAATGTTCTTCCCCGACGATGCTACAGAAGCCGAGAAAAGCAACCGCGACCAACTCATCAACGCCTACGACAACTCCATACTCTACACCGACATGGTGCTCGACAGCATCATCGGCACCATCGCCGCAACCGGACGCCCCGCTGCACTGGTATATGCCGCCGACCACGGTGAGGATATTTTCGACGACGACAGAGGCCGATTCCTGCACGCCTCGCCCACGCCTACTTTCTATCAGATTCATGTGCCGGTGGTGGTATGGACTTCCGAAAACTATGGCGCCCGTAGGCCGGACGTGGCTGAGGCGCTGGCTCGCAATGCCGGTATGAGAGTGTCGTCGAGTCGCTCCGCTTTCCATACGCTGCTGCACCTGGCCGGAATCACAACTCCCTGCTTCGACCCCACGGCGGCTCTCTCAAGCACTGCCTACCGTTCGCTGCCGACGGAATATCTCAACGACTACAACGAAGCTGTCGACCTCGTGCAGGCCGGTCTGCGCCCCGAAGACTTTCAGGCCTTGGAGGGTGCCGGAATGTATCAGGACTTGGATAATCTTGCGTGGGGACGACGTACTTTCCAGCCCGAGTAGAGGCACCAAAGGGCAATACCGCCGGCAAGCACTACGAAAAACCATGTGGCGCTCTCGCCGAAGTAGATTCGGCCCGAGTGCGCCTCCAGCGCCGCTGTCCATAGCGGCATAGGAAGCAGCTTCAGCTCTTCCGGCTGCGGAAGGGATTCGGTGCCAGAGTCGTAGAGCACGGCGAAGGGCTCGCCGAAGTCGGCGCTGTAGCCCGATACCTTTTTCTTGCCTACGGGAGGGCCGGCAGCAGCGGCTGCCGGTTCGCCGGTATACCAATCGATGGTTTCGCCGCTTGCCGAATCCCATACAAACATCCCGCTGAAGGAGCCGCACAGCCAGGCGCCCTCTGCTGTTTTCTCCCACACGTTAAGGCCCATCACGCTCACCGGAGGGACAGCCTCAAGGGCAGTGTAGGGTCCTTCGGGTCTTTCCGAGCTGAAGAAGCCCTGCGAAGAGGAGAGCAGCCAACGGCCCGTGGCGTCGTCGAAGCGCAGCATGCGCAGCTTGTCGTGCCAGGGGTTGGAGTCATCGCGCAGTGCGGTGCCGCGGGGCGCTTCTGTCTTCCACAGCGCCAGCGGAACCATAAAAGGCGGCCGAAGCATCCACCCCGTAAAAAACACCAGGGCCACAAGCGCTATGGTCCATACTCCCGCCTTGCGGTGCACCTTAAGGTGGAATTTGGCGTGTATGCCGTGGCGGTAGCACTTGAGCCAGAAGAAAAAGCCGGTCAGGCAGAGCACCAGAGTGACAACTGCCACGAGGTCGACCACAAGGCGCCCCGGCAGCCCGAACAACTCGCCGCTGTGGAGCATCCACACGATGCGGAACGCCGTGGTGCCGCTAAGATCGGTCTGAGCCGACGCCGTAGGTATTATTCGCTCAAAAGTGCGACCGCCGTCGGGCGAAACGTTAAGGAAAGAGCGGCCCACGGCGATGATAGTGTCGCTGCGAGCGGTGAGGTCGGAGAAACGGTCGCCGTCGGCACATAGAACTCTCACCCAGCGGTCACTGCCAAGGCGATAGACTGCGTCGCCGGTAGCCATCCAAACGGAACCATCGGAGGTTCGGGCCATGGCGCGTACATTGCGGGAGGCAGCCGCCGAAGGCAACCCGGCGTTGAAGTCCCGGCAGTTGGAGCCGGTGCTGTCGGCAATGAAAACTCCGCCTGTGCCGAAGACCAGCACCCGCGCATCGTCCGTAGGGAGCGTGCCTCGGAGTAGGCCGGCATTCCAGTTTTTGTGGTAATAAAAGGGCGGTAGCATCCACCGGGGCACCGAAACGCTGTCGGAAAAGCCGCGATGGTTGAGCAGAATACCTGAAATGCAAAAAACGGCCAGGAGCACGCAGCACACGAGCCCTGACCATTTATGTTGACGGTGCCAGTTGACAGCCACCCGTCAAGATTTTTTGAGACCCGCCCACAGAGTGTAGGCGCCAAGCCCGACGAAAAGCGCAGCCAGGATGCTCATTTCGACCACGTGTTCCATCGGAGCCACCCAAATTTCGTTCAACAGCCCTATATGGCCCAGTATTTCCACAAACGTCCAGAGAACAAGTACGGTGGCTATAGCCAGACGGATGTTGGCACCCCATGAGGCAACTTTGGTCTGCCGCAGGAAGATGAAGGCGGAGCCTATCAGGCACACCAGACCCAGAGCAAGCGTCACCGGGTGGGTGTCGCCAAGAAATTGGGTGTCGTAGCAGAACATAAGTACCACATAAGTGGTCCACATCATCACGTTGAGCTCCATAAAGGTAACTATGGAGGCGTGGCGCGTCATAGGGCGCACCACGATGGCGTCGCGGCGACGACCCATCAGGTGCTTCTGAATCCAGTTGAAGAAACTGCAGCCCGTGCGCGTGCTGAAGATGTAGAGAAGATAGAACATCATCAGCATACCGAAGGTGGCCGGCAGAACAAGATATTCGGGCTGGGTCACCTTTCCGGTCACCGGGTCCTCGTAGGGCAGCATGCCGAAGCGGTCCACATAGTACTGGAAGAGAAATTCCACCCAGCCCGTCCAAAAGAGCAGACCGCCGAAGAGCCCGAAGAGGGTCTGGCGCAGGTCGCCGCGCACAAAGACTCCGGCAATAGTAAGCAGCATGCCGGCCAGACCCATCAGGAAGGCCGAAACGTGTAGCACGCCCGGAGCCATGGTGTGCTCCATGATTTTCATCAGGGCGTGGCCCAGCGGCATAGTGAACAGCACGAGGAAAAATGAGGCGAGGGCTTTGCCCCAGTATCGTTTTTTCTGTGTCGTTTGCATTGTGTTTGATTGATTGAGAGTTATTGAAAGCCCTTGCTCACTGCAGGGTGATCGAAGCACCGACATGGAATGTGATGCCGGCCGTCACCGGAGCGTTGAGGAAGTAGTATTTGGGCTTGTAGTTGAAGAGATTGTCGAGAGAGACGTTCACCTTGAATCGCGGTGTAAGCATCTGCGCAGCCGACAGCTTCCACATCGTATAAGCCGGGTAGCGAACGTCGACGGTACCGGCGGCGATGTCGTAGTAGTCCTTGTACTCGCGGTTTGTGACTCCGGAGTATACTCGGCCGTTAAGACCTATGGTGAAGTCGTAGCCGCGACTCCACGTCTTGAGCCATTCCACGCGTGCGGTCAGGGCATGGCGCCGGGCAGGTATGTACTGATTGTTGGCGGTGTTGCCTTCTTTGTCCTTTGCGAACACCTCGTGGGTGAAGGAGTAGGACACCTTGGCCGAAATACCGCAGTTCCAGCGGGCCTGGGCGGTGACTTCGACGCCAACCACGTTGTATTTGTCGAGGTTGACATAGTCCAAATAGAGCTGGCGGGGATTGTCGAGGCCGTAGTAGGGCAGCCCGGTAGCTATTTTGTCGCGGACGTGGTTGTAGTAGGCCGTCACGGCGAAGTTGTAGGCTCGCCAGGTGTAGTCGGCCGAGAGGTTAACGTTGTGGCTCGTCTCGGGCTTGAGGTTAGGATTGCCTTTGACAATCCAAATACCGGCCATATCAAAGTCGTAGAACTGCTCCTTGAGCGTTGGCGTGCGGAATCCCATGCCGTAGCCGGCGCGCAGGTTGAGATTGCGCAGGGGGCGGTAGCGGGCCGATATTTTGGGCGTCACGCGCGAGAGATTGCCGCGTGAGAAATAGTCGTAGCGCACGGCGCCGACCACTTCCCAGGCATTGTTGACAACCCAGTCGTACTGGGCGAAGGCGTCGAAGTTTGTTTCGTGCTTGTCCTCCTCTATTTTGGTGTTCATCAGGAAGTCGCGGCGGAAGTCGGCGCCAACGGTGAGCACGTCCTCGGTGCGTATGGTGCGGTTGTAGACGCCTCGAACGGAGTTCTGCACGTTGCTGTAGTTGCGCACGTCGAGCCCGCTGCGTTTGCGGAAGTCGGACTTGTCGTACTGATCGAAGGAGTAGGCAATGTCAAGATTGTCGTCGGGGGTGATTTTCCACGTTGCGCGCAGGCCGGCCGAGTAGTCGCGGTAGCGTTCGGGGTTGTCGGCCAGGCGCGGCACTTCGCGGAAGTAGTATCCGGCGCGACCGGTGAGCTTGAGACCCTCGACGGGCGTCACCGAAAGCTGCTCTTTGACGTTGAGAACCCGGTTGCCGTAGATAGAAGTGACCACGCGAGTGGGAGGGTTGGGCGCCGAGTTGACGTCGTAGCCGTCGATGCGGGAATAGGTCGCGCTTAGTGTGTTGCGGATCCATTTGTTGCGCACGCCTACTGTGATGCCGTATCGCTGGTCGTTGTGGCGCCCGTAGCGTGCATTGGCGTTTACGCTCCAGGGGCGCTGGGGCTCGCGTGTGATGACGTTGATCACGCCGCCGGCGGCATTGCTGCCGTAGAGGGCGCTGGAGGCGCCTCGCACAATCTCGATGCGCTCTACGCCGGCCATCTCGAGGCGGCTGAAGTCGACGTCGTCCATCGTTTCGCCCGCCAGGCGCTCGCCGTCGACCAGAAAAAGCACGCTCTGGCCGCCGAAGCCGCCGAAATTGAGGTGCGTCTGCTGGTTCATGGCGTAGGTGAACTCCACCGCGGGTAGTTCCTGCTCGAGCAGGCCCTGAATGTCGGTGGCGTCGGTGCGTTCTATGTCTTTGCTTGTTATGAGTTGCGTCTGTACGGGCGTGTCCTTAAGAAGACGGGGCGCACGGGTACCCGTAACAACAATTTCGGCAAGGTCAAAAGCCCGCTCCAGAGAGTCGAGGTAGGCCGAGTCGGCCGGAGAAATATAGGAGGGGGCTGCCGATGCCACCGTTGCGGCCGCAACTAATGCCGGTAAGGTCATAATGGGTAGCGGTAGTTAATGGTAAGGCAGCATTTGGTGCCGTCCGGGCCGATGTAGTCGGCAAGCTGGAGAGCGCCCAGGGTGCCGTCGGCAAGCTTGATGACGAACACATTGCCGTTCATGGAGAAAGCCGGTGGCATGGGTGGAATCTCTATCGACAGCCAAGAGGACAGCGTACGGTTGATTTTTATGCCCTGGTTGCCAATCAATCCCAGCAGCATGCGGTCCTGAATGGTCCAGACTTCGTTTTCGGTCCAGGTGTCTTCCTCAAAGGTGAGTGCGCTGAGGAAGGTCTTGTCGGAGGGTATCTCGGAGAAATCTTTGAAACTTGTGGCAGCCACGGTGGCACCGTTGGTTCGCACATTGTTGCGATGCACGGCCAAGGTCCACTTTTCCGGCTGCGGTTGCTCAGCGGTTGCGGCGAAGTCGCGGAATTCGTTTTTGGTGATTCCTTCGCCCCAAACGTCGTACCAGTATGTGTAGAGACCTGTTTTGGAGGTGGGGTCCGCGGAGGCTTCCTCATCAAGAGGAATGTCTGCCTCGACCCACGCCCGAGAGGTATTGTAGAGACTGTCGGCAGCGACACTGTCGGCCACGGCAGGCAGGTCTATGTAGTACCATTTTCCCCAGTCGGAGGCGTTGACGTACAACTCGCCGGCTATGGTGCGTGGTGCTTCGTCGGCGGGTTCGTCGTAGACCCCGGCAAACAGACCGTTGCATCCCGGGAGCACCAGCAGTGCTCCCGGAATGAACAGTAAGGAGAGGAATCTGTCAATCAATCTCATCAGTATGAATTATTTGGAACCCTCGAACTTAGCCTCCAGGGGGAAGGGCATAGCACCCAGCTTGAAGGGGTTCGTGATTTTGATGCCGTTTTCACCGTCGGCAACGATGAGGATGGAGCTGGGGTCGTTGAGGGGGTAGTCCTGATTGAAGCCGGGAGTGCCGTTGGTCTCGGAGTAGAAGTGCTGGGTGAGGCCCTGGCCGCCATAGTTGCGGTAGAAACCGCCCTGTGCTTCGTCGTACTCCAGACCGGTGATGGTGAGCGCGCCCAGGGTGAGGTCGCCCATCTGGGTGCCGGGGAGGGTGTACTCGGGGAAGGAAGCGGTCAGCGTGCCGTCGGCTTCAGCGGTCAGGGTGCAGGTGATGGTGGTGCTGTAGGTCCACATACCGCCCACGGTGAGGCTCTGGCTGCCGGTGTAGGCACCGGCGAATTTCTCGGCCATGGTGGGCTCGGCGAGGGTCTCAAAAGTCATCTCGCGAACGTCGGCAACACTGAAAGTGTGCTCGGTGCCATCGGCCATGGTGAGTTTGAGTACTTCGGTCTGTGCGGAAGCAAAGAGGGCGGCGCTCAGCGCCAGGGATGCGAGTATAGTTTTTTTCATTGTGGTTTTTGCTGAAAGATGGTTATTTAGCGATTTTGAGGGTCATACCGCCGGCCACGGCCACGTAGACGCCGGAGGGCAGGCTGCTGAGAGAGAGTGTGCCGAAGCCATTGAGACGCAGGCGTCCGGTGAGGTCATAGACGGCTATCTCGGTGTCGGCTGCCTGCAAGGTGCCGTTGAGGTAGGCTAGAGCATTGCCGGAGGCGACAATTTCGGCCACACCCGATTCGGAAACCTCGGTAAAATCCATTTTCGCAACATCCGCGCGGGCGAAGGTGGCGCTGACGCCGTCGACCGTCACGGTGACGTCCTGCCCGGGGTAGGTCACCACCGGCTGCTTGTCGAGCACGAAGGTCTTCTCGGTGCTGTCGGCGAGCACAACGCGAAGCGCAGTGGCGGCGTTGGAAGCCAGAGTGCAACCGGCAAGAATGGTGAGTACGATTGGTAATTTTTTCATTTATACTTCTCTTTATGTATAGTTACTTTTTCCGACTGCAAAATTACTACTTTCAAAGCCCACAATGCAATACCCAAAAATCGGTAATTTGAAAAAATCGTGACGGGCCATGTTGTCCATGACCCGTCACAATTTCTCTATGACGTTTTTCAGCCTGCAGGAGTGGGTTCGACGTCGATAGGCGGCGGGACTTCGGCACCCGGAAGCTCTTTGTGGCGGTCGCCGAATATTTCGTCGGTGCGCGAGGTCCAGGGGCGCGGCCCGAAGATTCGCTCTACGTCGGCGGTATAGATTACTTCGCGCTTGATAAGGGTGTCGGCGAGTTCGGCGTGGCCTTCGGCGTACTGGCGGAGGATTGCTTTTGCGCGCTCATACTGCTCGGTGACTATGCGGTTCACTTCTTTGTCGATGAGCTCGGCGGTGCTGTTGCTGTAGGGCTTGGTGAAGATGCTGTCCTGACCGCTGGAGTCGTAGTAGCACAGGTTGGGCAGTTTGTCGCTCATGCCGTAATATACAACCATGGCGTATGCCTGCTTAGTAACGCGCTCGAGGTCGTTGGCGGCGCCGGTAGATATTCGGCCCATGAAGAGCTCTTCGGCGGCGCGGCCGCCAAGCAGGGAACAGATATCGTCCAGAAGGACCTGTGAGGGTGTGATCTGGCGTTCTTCGGGCAGATACCATGCGGCGCCGAGGGCTTTGCCGCGCGGCACTATGGTTACCTTCACCAGCGGATTGGCATACTGCAGATGCCAGCTCACGGTGGCGTGGCCCGCTTCGTGGACGGCGATAGAGCGCTTTTCTTCGTCGGTGGTAATTTTGTTGCGCTTCTCCAGACCGCCTATTATGCGGTCGACGGCGGCGTTGAAGTCGTCTTTGTCGACGGCTTCCTTGTTGTGGCGGGCCGCGATGAGGGCAGCCTCGTTGCACACGTTGGCAATGTCGGCGCCCGAGAATCCGGGAGTCTGGCGTGCCAGGAGGTCGATGTCGAGGCCGGGCGCGGTCTTCACCTTGCGCAGGTGTACATTAAATATAGCCACGCGGTCGGGAAGGTCGGGAAGGTCGACGTAGATCTGGCGGTCGAATCGTCCGGCGCGCATAAGGGCTTTGTCGAGGATGTCGGCTCGGTTGGTGGCGGCGAGAATGATGACACCGCTGTTGCTGCCGAAGCCGTCCATCTCCGTCAGAAGCTGGTTGAGTGTGTTTTCGCGTTCGTCGTTGGCTCCCATGCCGGCATTTTTGCCTCGCGCGCGGCCAACGGCATCGATTTCGTCGATGAAGACAATGCACGGAGCCTTCTCCTTGGCCTGACGGAAGAGGTCGCGGACACGGGAGGCACCCACGCCGACAAACATCTCCACGAAGTCGGAGCCGCTCATCGAGAAGAAGGGCACGTCGGCCTCGCCGGCAACAGCCTTTGCCAGCAGCGTCTTGCCGGTGCCGGGAGGGCCTACCAGCAGGGCGCCCTTGGGTATTTTGCCGCCAAGGTTGGTGTAGCGCTTGGGGTTTTTGAGGAACTCTACGATTTCCTCAATTTCGGTTTTGGCCTCCGAGAGGCCTGCTACGTCTTTGAAGGTTACCTTGTCGGCGTTGTTTTTGTCGAACAGCATGGCCTTCGACTTGCCTACGCTGAATATTCCGCCACCGCCGCCGCCACCGCTGCCGCCGGCACCGCTCATACGGCGCATGAGGTAGATCCACACGCCTATCATCAGCACAAACGGCAGAATACTGAACAGCAGCGAAGTAAAGGCGCTGCTTTGTTCATACTCCACCTCGCCGCTGAAGGCGCCGGTCGACTTCCACTGGTCTATTTTGTCGGTCAGCTTGTCGGCCGAGGGGCTGTTGGCCTCTACCTTGGCCTCGATGTTGCTTCCGGCCCGGTAGTTTGAGTTTGCGAACAGTTGGGCGGCCAGCGAGTCGGTGAGATAGCCGACCACCTCGCGCTTGTCGCTGAGGATGACGATGCGTTTGATGCCGTGGTCCTGCTCGACGTAGCGCTCGAACTCGGTGAAGCTCACCGTTTTGCTGACGGTATTTTGGTCAAAATAGAAGATGCCGGCCAAAAACAGGAACACTATGAGGTACATCCACCATAGGCTGAATTTGAACGGACCTTTCTTGGAGCCGTTTTGCGGGGAGTTGGGTAGTATGGGCATGGGGTAGGTTAGTCTAAGTCGGGTATTTCTGTGATTTGGGCGTCGCTCCAGAGTTCCTCAAGGTTATAGCGCTCGCGAACAGGGGGCAGGAAGATGTGGACCCAGGTATCGCCGTAGTCCATCACTACCCATTCGCCGGTGCCGGTTCCTACGGAGCCGATGAGTTTCTGGCCGCTGCCCAGACGCACTGTTTCTTCGACGCTTTCGGCGATGGAGGCGGTCTGGGTCGACGAGGTGCCCTCGGCGACTATGAAGCGCCGGGTGGCGGCAGTGTCGAGATTGCCCATGTCTATAATGGTGATTTTGTGGCCCTTGCGGTTCTGGATGCCTTCTATGATGAGGTCTGTGAGGTCCTTGGTGGAGTTCATTGTGATGAAGAGGGTTGTGAAAAACAGGTGCAAATATAATGATTTTTATTGGATTGCACCGCCGGTCGGGGCCGCGCGGCACACTCTTTTGCAATTTATAACAACAAACGTGCCAAAAAGTGCATCCCGGCCGAAAAAATATTCCCAGATAGGTGGTTTTGGCACTCTTTTTTCGGCTTTTCATATAAGCGATTGTCCTTTTAGGAGTGGAAATTGGGATATAAGGTTTATTTTAAGACTTTTTGGCAAGCGGTCCGGGTGTAATAATTATATATGTGGCTAATTTTGCAGCCAGAAATCAGAATCAGTCATTATCGATGAAATTATTATCTCTTCTGTTGATGGGGGCTTCGGTCGCTGCGATGGCATCCGACAGCATTCCCACTCTCACCCTGGACCAATGCATAGGCATTGCGCTGAGCGAAAGCCCCACTGTACGCGTCGCCGATATGGAGGTTGAGCGTATGGACTACTCGCGCCGCGAGGTCATCGGGCAGCTCCTTCCGAGCATAGACTTTTCAGGCAACTACAGCCGAACTTTGGCCAAACAGACCATGTACATGGATATGGACTTCGGTGGCTTCGGCGGTATGGGCGGCGACTCCGACGAGGACCTCTCCCGCGCTTCGTCGTCGGCCGACGGCGGCATCAAGGTTGGTCAGGACAACAGCTGGTCGCTGGGCTTCAGCGCCTCTCTGCCTCTGATTGCCCCTCAGCTCTGGAAGAGCATCGGAGTGAGCGACGCTCAGATTCTGCTCAGCTCCGAGCAGGCCCGTCAGAGCCGTCAGAACCTTGTCAATCAGGTTAAAAACGCCTACTATACCCTTTTACTGGCTCTTGACTCCAAGCGCACCATTCAGGAAAGCTACGACATGGCCGCGTTGACTCATCGGATGTACACCGACCAGCACGCCGCCGGCGCCGCTTCCGACTACGACGTGCTTCGCACCTCGGTGGCTATGAAGAACATAGAGCCGGAACTGCTTGCTGCCGACGTGGCCATCAAGCAGGCTCACCTCCAGCTCCTCATCCTCATGGGCATGGACGCCTCCTTCAGGATGCAGCCCGCAACGACCCTGTCGGACTATCAGGATGGAATGTACGGCGAGACCCTCGCCCTCGACACCGACTATTCCGGCAACGCCGAGCTGCGACTGCTCGACGTCAACACCGACCTACTCAGCCGCAATCTTCAGATTCAGAAGCTCTCCCTGTCGCCCACACTGGCTCTAACGGCCAACTACAACTGGACAAGCATGGGCAACGGCTCGCCTTTCAGCAACTTCCGCTGGAGCCCGTACTCGATGGTCGGCGTGAGTCTCTCGATTCCTATCTTTCAGGGCGGCCAGCGCGCTTGGCGAATCAAGCAGGCCAAGGTGCAGCTTGAGGAAATGAGCTGGCAGCGCCAAAACCTTGAGCGGTCCATCGCCATGCAGGCCACCCTGGCTGTCGACAACATCGGAATCAACGTGCGCCAGATAGAATCGTGCACCGAAAGCGTCCGGGAGGCCGAGACGGCCCATACCATCATGGAGCGCAGCTTCGCCGTCGGCGCCGCATCCTATCTTGACCTGCGCGACAGCGAGCTCTCCCTGACCCGTGCCCGCCTGAGCTACTATCAGGCCATCTACAATTACCTCGTGGCCCGAAGCGACCTTGAGCTGCTCCTGGGCAACGCTCCTTTGGACTCTTATCCCGTTCCCGAAATATGAAAACCACAGCATACACCCTCGCAGCACTGGCCGTCGTCGCTCTGACGGCCTGCTCTAAAAAAGAACAGGTCATCGACCAACAGGAAGAATTGCCTTTGGTAACTGTCGATGTTGCCTACGAGCGACCGGTTCCCGTTTCCAAAAGCTATACCGCCTCCGTGGAGGCCGAGAACGTCAACAACATTTCGCCGGCAAATCCCAATCGCATCAAGACGATTGCCGTCGAGGTCGGCGACCACGTTCGCCGCGGCCAGACTCTGGCCACCCTCGATGCCTCCAGCGCCGACCAGCTTCGCATCAACATGGAGCATCTTGAGCGCGAGTACAACCGCGCCAGCCAGCTTCTGGAGATAGGCAGCGGCACTCAGCAGGCCGTAGACCAGGTTGAGGCTCAGCTTCTGGCAGCCCGTTCGCAGTACAACAACATGATGGAGAACACCGTGCTGGTTTCGCCTATCGACGGCGTTGTCACCGCACGCAATCTCGACCCGGGCGACATGACCGGCGGCACTCCCATACTCGTAGTCGGCCAAATCCGCCCGGTGGTGAAGGTTATGCTGGCCGTGAGCGAAAACGACCTCTCGCAAGTGCGTCGAGGCATGCCCGTCGACGTTACTTTCGACGCCTATCCCGACCGCACCTTCAACGGCACCGTGACCCGCGTATATCCCACCGTCGACACCGCCACTCGCACATTCCAAGTTGAGGTGCAGATTTCCAACCCCAACGAAGACATCAAACCCGGCATGTTTGCCCGCGTGGGCATCAACTTGGGCGAGCGCACCAATGTGGTGGTTCCGGACCGCGCTATCGTAAAGCAGACCGGCTCGGGCAACCGCTACGTCTACGTGCTCTCCAACGGCCGCGTCAGCTACCGCCAGGTGCAGCTCGGCCAGCGCCTCGACAACAGCTATGAGCTTCTTGGCGGCATAGAAAACGGCGATACCGTCGTCATTTCCGGTCAAACCCGTCTTGCCGACGGCGTGGAAGTGGAGGTGCGGCCATGAGTCTCTACGGCAGCGCGGTAAAGCGCCCCATCATGACCACCCTCTGCTTTGTGGCCGTGGTCATCCTGGGTATTTTCTCCCTTCAGAAGCTCCCGATAGACCTCTATCCGGACATTGAGACCAACACTCTGATGGTGATGACTACCTATTCCGGCGCCAGCGCTCAGGATATAGAGCAGAACGTCACCCGTCCGCTGGAGAATGTACTCAACTCGGTCAGCAACCTCAAGCACATCGAGTCCAAGAGCCGCGAGAACATCTCGGTCATTACCCTTGAGTTCGAGTACGGCGAGGATATCGACGTGCTCACCAACGACGTGCGCGACAAGCTTGATATGGTGTCCAGCTCCATGCCCGATGATGCAGAGACGCCAATCATCTTCAAGTTCTCCACCGATATGATTCCCATCATCATGCTTTCGGTGAAGGCCACCGAGAGTATGCCGGGACTCTACAAGATTCTCGACGAGAACATCGCCAACCCTCTTGCCCGCGTAAGCGGTGTGGGCTCGGTTTCGGTTTCAGGTGCCCCCAAGCGCGAAATCCATATCTATGTGGACCCCAACCGTCTTGAGGCCTACAACATGACTGTCGAGCAGATCGCTTCCATTGTCGGCGCCGAAAACCGCAATATACCCGGAGGCGCCTTCGACATCGGTTCCGACACATACTCGCTGCGCGTACAGGGTGAGTTCACTTCCTCCGACCAGATGGCCGACATCGTTGTCGGCAACGCCGGCGGTCGCACCATCTACCTGCGCGACATTGCCCGCATCGACGACTCCCTGGAAGAACGCACCCAGCAGACCTACAACAACGGCGAGAAGGGTGCAATGATTATCATCCAGAAGCAGAGTGGCGCCAACTCGGTGGAAATCAGCAATAAGGTGCTCGAAATGCTGCCCTCGCTGCAGCGACGCCTTCCCAGCGACGTCCAGCTCGACGTACTGGTCGATACCTCCGACAATATCCGCAACACCATCGCCTCGCTCGTCGAGACGGTGCTCTACGCACTCCTGTTCGTGGTAATCGTGGTGTTCTTCTTCCTGGGTCGTTGGCGCGCTACCCTCATCATCACCATTACCATCCCGATTTCGCTCATTGCCTCGTTCATCTACCTCTATGCCACCGGCAATACGCTGAACATAGTGTCGCTCTCGGCACTCTCGATATCCATCGGTATGGTGGTCGACGATGCCATTGTGGTGCTCGAAAACGTCACTACCCACATCGAACGCGGCTCCGACCCCAAGCAGGCCGCAGTACATGGCACCAACGAGGTAGCAGTCTCCGTGGTGGCCTCCACGCTGACTCTTATCGCCGTTTTCTTCCCCCTCACTCTGGTGACTGGTATGACCGGCGTCCTCTTCCGCCAGCTGGGCTGGATGGTGACCATCATGATGATAATCTCCACGGTGTGCGCTCTCAGCCTCACTCCGATGCTCTGCAGCCAGCTGCTTCGCCGCGTCAATCACCACGGCAAGCTCTACAATCTGCTGTTCACCCCCGTCAACCGCGGCTTGGATGCCTTCGACCGCGGCTATGGCCGACTGCTCGGCTGGGTGGTGAGCCACAAGATGATTACCTTCGTGGTCTGCATCGCCACCTTTGTGGGTTCTATATTTCTGATGCGCGGTGTCGGCACTGAGTTCTTCCCCACCGCCGACGACGGCCGACTGCGCGTCAACCTTGAGCTGCCCATCGGTGCGCGTGTGGAGATTACCAACGAAGTGACACAGCGTCTGGTGCGGGAGTGGCAGGAGAAGTATCCCGAAATACAAGCCATCAGCTACACCTCCGGTACCGCTTCGAGCGACAATACTTTCGCTTCGCTGAGCGACAACGGCCCCCACATCGTCGATATGAACATCCGCCTCTCAGACCCCGGCGATCGTGAGCGTACCGTCACTGAAATCGCCAACCTGATGCGCCGCGACCTCCGAAACTACCCCGAGTACAAGAAGGCTCAGGTGATGGTCGGCGGTATGGGCGGCAGCATGGGCGGCCAGGCCACTATCGACTACGAAATCTACGGCTACGACTTCAACGAAACCGACTCCGTGGCCCGCATGCTCCAGACGGCCCTTCGAGAAATTCCCGGCACTGCCGACGTGATGATTTCCCGCTCCGACTATCAGCCGGAGTATCAGGTCGACTTCGACCGCGAGAAACTCGCCCTCTACGGCCTCAACCTCTCCACTGCGGCCAACTACCTCCGCAACCGCATCAACGGTTCGCTGGCAAGCCGCTTCCGTGAGGACGGCGAAGAGTACGACATCAAAGTGATGTATGCTCCCGAACACCGCACCTCGCTGGAGGACATCGAGAATATCCTCATCTACAACAGCGCCGGCACGGCAGTGCGTGTGCGCGATGTCGGCACCGTCGTAGAGCGCTTCACTCCCCCCACCATCGAGCGCAAGGACCGCGAGCGCATCGTAACGGTCAGCACAACAGTGCAGGACGTCCCTATGAGCCAGATTGTCGAAGCCAGCCAGGCCAAGATAGCTCAAATGGACATTCCGCAGGGCGTCAACATCGAGCTCTCGGGTTCCTACGAGGACCAGCAGGACTCCTTCTCCGACCTTCTCACACTGGCCGTGCTCATCATCATCCTGGTATACATTGTCATGGCCGCCCAGTTCGAGAGCTACACCTATCCGGGCATCATCATGACCTCGCTGCTGTTCGCCTTCTCGGGTGTGTTCATCATCCTCTGGCTGACCGGCCACACCCTCAACGTGATGAGTATGATCGGCGCCATTATGCTGATTGGTATCGTTGTTAAAAATGGTATCGTGCTCATTGACTACATCTCCCTCAACCGCGAACGAGGCATGGGCGTGCGCCGCGCCGTTATCAACGGCGGCGAGAGCCGTCTGCGACCCGTGGTGATGACCACCTTGACCACCATCCTCGGCATGGTGCCGATGGCAGTCGGCACCGGCCAGGGCGCCGAGATGTGGCGCCCGATGGGTACTGCCGTAATCGGCGGTCTGACCTTCTCGACAATACTGACGCTGCTCTTCGTGCCCGTACTCTACTGCGTCTTCGCCGGCCGCGACATCAAGAAAGAGCGCCGCAAACTCCGCAAGCTCGCACAGCGCAAACGTTTAACCGCCTAAGAACCTCCGATAGTGAAAAGCATATTCATAGCCTTCGACCAGGCTCATTATGAGAGAATAGTAGAAATGCTCGAACGCGCCAACTGCCGCGGATTCACGGCCTGGGAGCAGGTGACCGGCCGCGGCAGCCGCGACGGCGAGCCACACTATGGCAGCCACGCATGGCCCTCAATGGCCGGCGCCATCATAACTATGGTGGAGGACCACCGCGTCAAGCCCGTTCTCGACGCTCTGCGCGCCTTCAACGACGAGCGGCCGCGCCTCGGTCTGCGCGCCTTCGTCTGGGACGTTGAAAACGGCGTCTGAGACCACCGCATACAAAGCAAACGGCCCAATCCCCACCGGGGTTGGGCCGCTTGCTTTGTGCGGTAAAAATGTTTTTTTACAGAGTGAAGAACTGCCGGAAAGCGGCTATGGTGTTGAGATGGTCGGTGGTGGAGGCCGTTTCCCGCACACTGTGCATGGCCCAGACGGGAGCGCCCATGTCGACGCCCCGGAGTGCCATTTGGCCGGTGAGTATGTTTCCCAGCGTGGAGCCGCCGGCGCTGTCGCTGTGGTTTACGAAGTACTGCACCGGCACCCCGGCCATGCGGCATATTTCGGCGAATACTGCGGCGGAGTCGGCGTCGGTCATATACTTGCAGTTGGCGTTGATTTTTATGCAGGGACCACCGCCGAGCACGGGATGGTTTGTCGGGTCGTACTTTTCGGGATAGTTAGGGTGGAAGCCGTGTGCATTGTCGGCCGATACGAGGAAAGATGCGGCCACAGCGCGCTCGAAGCTTTCGGCGTCGCCGCCGGTGCAGAGGTTTACGCGCCGCAGAATGGCCTCCAGCACGGGCGAGCCGGCGCCCTGCTTGGTGCCGGAGCCGGTTTCCTCGTTGTCGAAGATAGCCATTACGCGGGTGGCGCGGGTCGGCTTGTCGGCCGTTTCGGTTATGGCGCACAGGGCGGCATGGACCATGCTGAGGTCGTCGATTCGGCCGGCGCTGATAAATTCGTCGTTAAGACCAAAGGTGCATGCCGGAGTGGTGTCGTAGAGGCTCAGGTCGTAGTCGAGCACTTCGTCGGGCTCAACACCGAGTTTTTCGGCCACCAGGCGTCGGATCAGGCCTTTGGATTCGTGGCAGTCGAGCGCCATCACGGGCAGCATGTCCTTCTGTCGGCTGAGCTTGTTGCCGTCGTTTACGGCGCGATTGAAATGGATTGCCAAGTGGGGTATGGTCAGCAGCGGTCGGTCGAAGCGCACCGTGACGCGCCGGGGATTGAGCGGGTCGTGTGAGCGGAGCACAACGCGTCCGGCCATGCTGAGCGGCCGGTCGAACCAGGTATAGAGGATCGGGCCGCCGTAGACCTCGGTGTTGAGGCGCAGGATGCCTTCCGGGCCCGTCATCTCGCAGTTGGGCTTGATGCGGAAGCCGGGAGAGTCGCTGTGGGCGGCGATGATGTGGAAGCCCTCCTCCGGGGCGCCTGTGCCGACAACGAAGGCGAACACCGCCGAATCGTTGACCACCACATAGCGGCGGTCGCCGGGCGCCAGCGTCCACTTGGCGCGGGTGCTGAGTTCTTCGAAGCCTGCGCGCTGAAGTTCTTCCACTACGGCCTGCGCGGCCAGGAAGTTGACGGGAGAGTCGTTGAGAAATTTTATCAGTCGTTCCATTGTGCTTTGCGGTAGATGAAATTTGCGGCCCGCAGGGCATCGCATATATTTTCGCTCAGGTAGGAGTCGAAGCGGAACTTCAGCTCGGCCATCACCTCGGGCCAGAGTTGCGGGGGCGCCTGGCGCACGGTGTCGGCCATGTCGTACATCTGCTGGTAGATGTCGGCGATTTTTTCGGCCAGGGAAACAGCCACGGGGGTGTCGGAGTAGCGCATTTCCTCGGCGGGAGTGTCCAGATAGACGTCGTACTCGCCGAAGAGGGCGCTCATGTCGGCGCGGGCGGCCTCGTAGGCCTCTTCGGTCATGGTGGAGTAGATGGCGTCGGTTTCGGCACCCTCAAGTTCTGTGCCTTCGACGGGCTCGCGGAGGTCGGCTATGGTTATGTAGATGCGAGGCAGATAGCGCAGCATGGCGCGGCAGAAGTCGCGGGGTTCCTGCTGCGCGCAGGAGGCCACAGCGGCGCAGAATTCGGCGCCAAGGCCGGCCAGGGCCACTGCCTGAGAGTCGGAATAGGCGTTTGGAGTTGACATCAGAGAGATTGGTAAAGTTTGTTGTCCACAATGTATTTATACACGCCCGGCGGCAGGAAAAAGTTCATGTTGCGACCGCGGGCGATGGCTTTGCGGATGAAGGTGCTGCTCACGTCGACCATGGGGGCGTCGACAACCTCGAGCCCGGCAATGTGTTCGCGCTCAACGGGATATCCCGGGCGGCGGTAGACGATCACGCCGAACTCGTCGAGGATGCGCTGCGGCTCGCGCCACTTGTCGAAGATACGCCAGTTGTCGCTGCCGATAATTAGTTTGAACTCCATGTCGGGGTAGCGTTCGCGCAGCAGCTCCAAGGTGTTGATGGTGTAGCTGGGGCGCGGCATGGTGAGCTCGATGTCGCAGATGTCGATGTCGGGCGCGCCCTTTGCCGCCAGCGAGAGCATGTTGAGGCGCTTCATGTCGGGCAGCAGGTCGCCCGGGTCCTTCAGCGGATTGCGGGGCGAGAGCGTCAGCCACACTCGGTCGACATATCCCCACTGGGTGAGGAACGACGCCAGCATCATGTGGCCGGAGTGCACGGGGTTGAAGCTGCCTCCGAGAATACCGACTTTCATACGGGGGCGCCGCTGAGAGTTAGAAAGCCGTCGATGAGGTTGCGTGTCTGGCGGATTGCCGTGACCAGGTCGTCGTTGACCACTTGCCGGTCGAAAGCGGAGGCTTTCGATATTTCGTACTCGGCGCGGTCGATGCGTTCGTCGATGTTGGCGGCCGACTCGGTGCCGCGGCTTTCGAGGCGGCGGCGCAGCTCGGCTATGCTGGGCGGGGCTATGAAGACGATGAGCGCTTCCGGGCCGTAGAGGTCCTTTACGCGCAGGGCGCCATTGACGTCCAGGTCGAGGATGATGTTGTGTCCCTGGCCTGTGATGCGGTCTATTTCGGAGCGCAGAGTGCCATATAGGCGTCCGGGGTACACTTCTTCGTACTCCACGAATTCATCTTCCGAGATAGCGTCGCGGAACTCGTCCTCGCTCATGAAGTAGTAGTTCACGCCATGCTCTTCGCCTTGACGCGGCGGACGCGTGGTGGCCGAGACGGCGAAGCCGAGGTTGAGGTCGCCCTGGTCGACCAGTGCGTTGATTATTGTGGACTTGCCGCAGCCCGATGGCGCCGCAAGCACGATGATTTTACCTTTGTCCAAGTTGGTTGGGGGTTAAATATTATTGTAAAAACGGGGCGCTGCGCGTTGTTTGCGCAGCGCTCCGGTATTATTAAGCCTGATGGGCGTCGCGCAGCAGGTCGTTGACGGTTTTGGCGGGGGTGAAGGTGAGGGCGGGGACCTCGACGAACACCGTGTTCCAGTTGCTCATTGCGCCGTTCCAGAGGCCGGGGAGCTCGAGGGCGCGCAGCTCGCGGCCGTTGAGGCTCTTGGAGGATATGAAGCCGGTTTCGGGGTCGACGTAGTCGGGCAGATGGTAAGCCGTTCCGTCGGGGCGCTTTATGCAGCAAGCCAGGTCGACGGGATTGAAATATCCGGCCTGAGCCATCATCTGCTTGTTTTCTTCCTTGGTGAGGTCGATTTGCGACGACTCCAGAATCTGAGGAGCCACGGTCCGGCCGTCGGAGGAGTATGCGTTGTAGGGGCCTCCGCCGGGTTCGCCTTCGTTGCGCACCATACCGCACACGCGGGTGGGGCGGTCGAGCAGGGCAAGCAGGGCGTGGGCGCGTGCGGTGTCATCGGCAGCTTCGTCGACGTCGGCGCTGCGGGTGGTCAGAATGTGTGCCACGAAGTCCGCAGCGTTCTTGCAGGCTTTGGCGAGATCTTCGCGGTCGCCTTTGGCGAGGGCGGCGGTGAGGGCTTCGGAGAGCTTCACGGCGTTGTCGCGCACCAGCAGAAGCATGCCGCCAAGGATGTGCTTGTAGGGCACTGATTCTGCTCGCTGCGACTCTTTGGCGATGTTGTCGATGTTCTTCACGAATACGACCGTTGCGTCGATGTCGTTGAGGTTCTCGATCAGTGCGCCGTGGCCGCCGGGCCGGAACACGAGCTCGCCCTTTTCGTTGCGGAAGGGCTCGTTGGCGGCAGTTGCCGCTACGGTGTCGGTGCTGGGCTTCTGCTGCGACATGCTCACCTCGAACTTCACACCAAGACGCTTCTCAAGGTCGGGGAGCACCTCGGCGAGCTTGTCCTGGAAGAGCGTCTCGTGGGCTGCACTGACGGTGAAATGTACCTTGACGGGGCCGTTGCCGCGGGCCATTTCGGCGGCTTCGGTGAGCTGCTCCTCAAGAGCTGTGCGGGCGGGCAGGTCGCCGTAGCGGTGGAATTTGAGCAGCGCCTTGGGCAGATTGCCGTAGTTGAGACCTTCGGGGTTTACTATGGCAGCCACCACGTCCTTATGCCGTCCGGCAGCCAAAAGAGCCTTGGCGTCGGCGCCATGGAGCTTGAGGAGGGCCTTGTCGAGATCGGCGGCGAAGGCGGCGCGGTCGATGGAGCGCAGCAGACGGTCGACGTCGGAGTCGGGCTGGGGGAGGGCATCCTCGGAGTTTACGAATTCAAAAAGCTGTTTGAACATGCGGGAGGCCGCGCCGGATGCCGGCACAAACTTCACCACATCGCCGCCGTCGGCCAGGAATTTGTCCCAGCGGGTCGTGCAGGCCAGGCGCAACTCGTCGTCCATGGCGGTAATGCCGGCGCCGAGCTGAGCGGCGGAGTCTATTTTGAGATAGGGGAAGCCGGTGCGGAAACGCTCCAGCTGACCGTTGAGTTTTTCTTCACTGATGCCTTTTGCGGCCAGGAGCGCTTTGTCGGCTTCGGAAATTTTGGTCATTTGGTATTGTCAGTAGGGTTAGAGAATGATTTGGCGACAAAGTTAACAAAAAAAGTCAAAAAAGCGCCTCCAACCGGCAAAAAAACTC
>ENA-ORLW01000183-ORLW01000183.1-human-gut-metagenome-genome-assembly--contig:-NODE-183-length-94443-cov-6.779857_pt1 | contig 94443 bp, 103 predicted proteins | sample MGYA00243017_ERZ508829 | MGnify/ENA primary metagenome ERZ508829 (study PRJEB26277, sample SAMN04329776) | human gut metagenome | biome: human-associated habitat | host: Homo sapiens | place: USA...
CATCAGAAAATACGAAAAGAAACTGGTGAAACTGCAAAGGCAGTTAGCCCATAAAGAGAAAAGAAGTCAAAATTACTGCAAAACAAAGAAAAAGATAGCATTATGCCATGAAAAAATAACAAATACCAGAAAAGATTATCTGCACAAGATGTCCCATGAGATTATCAGCGAAAACCAAGTGATAGTTTCGGAAGATTTGCAGATAAAAAATCACCGTTTGGCAAAGTCTATAAGTGATGTATCATGGTATGAGCTGACAAGACAGTTAGAATATAAGGCAAAGTGGAATGGCAGGAAATATGTCAAAATAGATAGATTCTATGCCAGTAGTCAGCTGTGTTCAGTCCGTGGATACCAAAATACAGAAACAAAAAACCTGTCCGTAAGGGAATGGGTATGTCCTGTCTGTGGCACAACGCATGACAGAGATATCAATGCAGCAAAAAATATACTGGAAGAAGGATTAAGACAAATAGCATAAAAATAACAATATAGGGCAGGGACTGCCCGAATGAACGCCTGTGGAGATAGTAGGTTGCGAGGTCTGCGAAGCAGGAAGCCCATTGGCTTTAGACAATGGGTAGTTCACGATATCCTTGCCAATACGATCAGCAAAAAGATCCGTGCCAGGATCCAGGTTCCAACGATGTTTTAACGTACGGGCTTCATGCATGGAAGGAAAACGGAGAACCCCACCCCGGAATCGAAGGATTCTTCAGATGCAAAGAAAAAAGTATGCCACGTATCAGGAGGCGATGATAGAAGAGTATGAATAAATGGGAAAAGTTTGAACAGGACTGTGTGGAATTTTTGAACAAAACATATGGCATGTATGCCAGATTTACGCACAAAGGCGGAGCAGATTCTGCCGTTCCGGATATTTTGGTGGAGACACGGCAAGGTTTTTGCTTTTATATAGAGGCGAAACATTCCCCGGCACAGTGCGGTCAGTTTGTTTTATTACCGGACATTATGACACAGACATTTCAGTATAGCAAGCAGAATACAGATAGTATTAATTCGTCAGCACAGATGATTATAAAATATATGAATCAGAAATTCGATGACTACAGAAATGCAGGGACAGCAGGAAAAGAAATTGTGATGCCGGGCAGTCAGGAAATTTTTGCAGCCTGGATTGCAGAACATTATCGAAAAAAAGGTGTTCAATTTTTTATCACCAATGGATTTAAAATTATCCCAATCAGGCAATTTCGGGAGTGTTTTGAGATCAGTGCCACTTATCGTGTGAAAAGAAGTGGCTCAAGTGACGTTGGGAAAAAACGGATTTCTGTTGTAAAAGATTTTCTTTTCAGACAGGATTATGAAATCCGTAATGTACAGACAGAAGGAAACAAACTGTTTATAACTTCAGATCTGCCATATCATGATCAAAGATTTATTTTAAATGAATATGAATACATGTTTTCCCAACGGGGTGAGCGGTATGAGATCAGAAAGCTTTCCAATACCTATAATGCAAACGTAATTTTTTCTGTTAAGTTAAATGAATATGCTTCGGGTCTTACAGATCAGGAATTTATTACGGCATTGATATGATCAGAAGTCAGGATTCGGAGTCTGGCAGAACCTTTCCAATCTCAATGCCGATCAGCTGCAGCACATCAATCACAACAGAATTTCCGAATTGTTTGTATGCCTGGCTGGAACTTGGGCAGAGCTTGTAAGAATCTGGAAATCCCATAATTCTTGCACATTCCCGGGGATGGAGTTTGCGTGTTCTGCCATGGATCAGGTATCCGCCTGTCTTGGCAAAAATACCGCCGCCATAGGCAGATAGAGTGATGGCAATGCCTTTTGTACTGTAGATACGTTCGCCCTGACCACCTTTGTTGACGATGCCGAGCCTTATCGGTTTGTTGCTGTAACTGGTATCGGCAACGCCGTTAAAATAAGTATCCGGTCGATTGATGTACAAATTTTCTACCAGGCTTTCATCTTCCAGAAGAAAATCCTCAACATGTTTTTTGAGTGGAAAAGCCTTTGGAAACGAGAAATCCTTTATCTTCAGATCATTTTGAAAACAGACCATATAGATACGTTCCCGGTTTTGGGGAATTCCGTAATCAACTGCATTCAGGACATCTTTAAAAAAGGTGTATCCAAGTTCCTCAAGAGTGCCTTTTACGACTTCAAGTGTATGTCCGTTATCATGCGAAGCAAAATTCTTTACATTTTCCATAAATACGATTTTTGGATGTTTCTGCCGTATAATCCGGGCAACATCAAAAAAAAGAGTTCCGCGGCTGTCCTCAAACCCACGCTGCTTGCCGCTGATAGAGAAAGCCTGACACGGAAATCCGGCACAGAGGATGTCGTGGTCAGGAATCGTATGTTCATCTACTTTGGTGATGTCCCCTTCCGGGAGGTCACCAAAATTTTCTCTATAGACATTCTGTACCGGTCTGTCCCACTCATTGGAATATACGCATGTTGCCCCCAGAGATTCCAGGGCGAGCCGGAAGCCGCCAAGGCCGGCAAAGAGGTCGATGAAAGTCATTCCCGTCAAAGTTTTTTCTGTGATCGTGATCATAAAATATCTCCTGAAATGTTGTTACTGTATATCAGATGTGATGTAACTTCTGCCTGTATAAGCAAAAAAGCTGTATCAGTGACGAGATTCAATATCCTGTCTAATATAGCTTTTGATGGGCTGTAGATGTGTAACGATTATAACACAGGGAGAGAGAATGTCAAATGTTATGTTACTAAAACATTGCATATTGAATAATAGGCGATTCTTTTTGAAATTAGAGGGATGATTAAGAGTGTGTAATATATTATATACAAAAAACAGATTTTGATAATGGAAAATGTATATGAAAAAAATAAACCATTTTCTTAAAAAAATCTATTGTCAAACACCTCAAAAAGTTGTAAAGTTGTTGCTGGAATAAAATAACATCAAAAACGGTCAAATATCATGAAAAATATGACGGAATTTGAACGCAGAGAAGCGGATTGTGAATGTCCACTTTACTGACGATGAATTTTCGGATAAACAGCGGACATACTACAGGAGGTGAGGACATGAGCACTGTTCCAGAAAGCGAAATCTCGTGATTTCCTATATTCACAGTCAGGATGGGCAAAAGCACAGGAGACTGGCTTTTAGCATCTGATACAAACGAAAGATGATATCTGCAAAGCTTTTGGTGCGGATATCGATTATGTGAAAAAAGGAGAACACAAATGTTAGCACAAGTATTAGCAATCATCATTTTCCTTGCCATGTTCCTGCTGATCATTCTGGAGATCTGGGAAAGGCAGTGGATCACGCTGGCGTGCGGTCTTCTGACCCTGCTTCTGGTCTTTGGGCTTGGTATGCACAGCATGGGGGCGATCATGCGTACCCTGAATTTACAGAGTTTCTTTACAACCGGATTCTGGTATGCAGCAGGTGAATCCAGCGAGGCTTCTTCCGGTATCAACTGGCAGACGATCATTTTTATCGCCGGCATGATGATCATGGTAGAAGGTATGGCAAAAGTCGGTTTCTTCCGCTGGCTCTGCATGGAAATCGCAAAGATGGTAAAATATCAGGTTATTCCGATTTTTATGACGTTTATGCTGCTGTCTTTCATACTGGCTATGTTCATCGACAGTATCACCGTTATCCTGTTTCTGGCAGCAGTTACGATCGAACTGTCACAGCTTCTGGAGTTTGATCCGGTTCCGATGATCTTATCGGAAATCTTCTGTGCCAATCTCGGAGGATCGGCAACGATGTGCGGAGATCCGCCAAACATTATCATCGGTACATCCCTGGGATATTCTTTCACCGACTTCATTACCAATACTGGTCTGATGGCAGTCGTATCCCTGGTATTTGTCGTTATCTATTTTTACTTTGCATTTAGAAAAGAACTGAAAAAGAGCGGGGCAAATAAAAAAGATCATGCTTCTTATCCAGATCCGAAGGAAGCAATCACAGACAAACGTGGATTTATCGCAAGCTGTATTATTTTCCTGTGTGCTGTCGTGCTTCTGGTATCACATGCACAGACGGGGCTGACTGTATCGACGATCGGTGTTGCTATTGCACTTATAACACTGATCGTGGCAGGTAAAGATGCAGTAGAACTTTTAAAAAAAGTAGATTATAAGACGCTGTTGTTCTTCGTCGGACTGTTTGTTGTTGTAAGCGGTCTGGAAGAAACCGGAGTCCTGAAAATTCTGGCCGGCTTTATCGGATCTGTCAGTGGAGGAAATATTGCAGTTATGATTGCTATTATCATTATCGTATCTGCAGTGGCAAGTGCCTTTATCGATAACATTCCATTCGCAGCGACCATGATCCCGGTTATCACGGATCTTGCATCCGATGTAGCCGGTGTCAACCTGACTGTTCTTGCATGGGCACTGGCGATCGGTACCGATATCGGAGGAAGTGCAACACCGATCGGTGCATCGGCGAACGTTGTAGGTATCGCAACCGCAGCAAGAGAAGGTCATATTATTAAATGGGGAAAGTATTGCAAATATATGGCTCCTGCTACTATAATAGTAGTAGCAATATCTCTGGCGATGATCTACGTCAGATATTTATGATGCCAGGGTCACGTATGACATCATTTGGCTTTAACATTATACCTATAAAAGGGGGGGCTGAGCAAAATGGAAAAACAATTAATTATTTCAGTAGGGCGTGAGTTCGGAAGTGGCGGTCATGAAGTCGCACAGAAACTTGCTGATGATTATGGCATTGCACTGTATGACCATGACCTGTTAAAAGAGATTGCAGCAAAGAAAAATTTAAAAAGTGAAGATCTCGAAGCATATGATGAACTGAAATGGAACCGCTTTCTGTATCGTACTGTTCGCGGACTGAACAGTTCACCGGAGCAGAACGTTGCAAACCTGCAGTTTGATTTCCTGAAAGAAAAAGCAAAATCAGGAGAGTCTTTTGTGGTAGTCGGACGTTGTTCCGAGACAATCCTTCGTGAGTACGAAAGCATGGTATCCATTTTTATCCGTGGTGACAAGCCACAGAAGGCAGAGCGTATCATGAAATATTATAATATGAACGAAAAAGATGCTCTGGGCTTCATGAAAGAAAAAGATAAAAGAAGAAAACAGTATCACAACCGTTACTGCCCGATCGCCTGGGGAGATTCCAGAAACTATGATCTGGTGGTAAACAGCAGCCGTGTCGGTGTGGACGGATGCGTGGAACAGGTAAAACATTACATCGACTTAGTAAGAAAATATCACAAATAATGGATTGAGCCTTGCAACTTCTCTGCAATCTATGATATGATTTACTCTAGTAGTGTGAAAATTAATGAAACAACAGGAGGGAAATTATGTTATCATTTTTCAAGAAAAAAGCTGCAAAATCAGAAGAAGCTGCAAATGGCAAAACTATGAAAGCATACCTGACCGGAAAAGTAATTCCGATTGAGGAAGTAAACGATGGTGTTTTCTCAGCAAAGATCATGGGTGACGGTATTGCGATCATCCCGGAAAACGAAGTTCTGACTGCTCCGGCTGACGGTGAAATCACCGTTGTTATGGACGGATCTTTCCATGCAGTAGGTATGAGACTGGACAATGGAGTAGAAGTACTGCTTCACATCGGTGTAGATACGGTAGGCATGAACGGAGAAGGCTTCAAACCATATGTAACCGTGGGTGATAAAGTAAAAACAGGTGACAACCTGATCGGTTTCAGCAAATCTGCAATCGCAGCACATGGTCTGCGTGACGTGACAATGCTGATCGTTACCAACGGCGACGAATGTCCGCCGGTAAAACTGATGTCCGGTATGGACGCAGTTGCAGGTGAGACTGTAGTAGCACAGATGTAATCAGGACAGTATTACACAAAAACATAATGTTTCTAAAAAACTCCCGGCAGAGTGAAATCCATTCTGCTGGGAGTTTTTTTAGTCTCCAGAACGGTGACTGTTTTACTATTAGTGATGTCTTCGCCAGCGACACCGCCGTGCCCACGAAACGTTTTCTGCTTTCAGGTATTGGGTGGCTTTGTATCCACTGGCAATGTGCAAAATGAACAATTCTCAAGCAGACACTTTTACGTGTCCTGCGGGGAATTTGTTCATTTGCACATTAAGAAAGAATACAAACATTTCCCCCACTCTGAAACCAGAAAACCAGGGCACACTTTCTTCACAAAATCACCTCAGACTCATCACATATTTACAACATTTCAAACACAAATCGCAGATATACTGTTAGACATAAAGAACAAGAACAACAAAGAATAATAAACATCAGGTTTCCGAAAAGGAAAACCGGATGAGCAAATACAGGAGGTAGTCATTATGTCAGATATGTATAACTTCGATAACAACAATTACAACAACGAGAATCACGATGGATTCAATCACTATGAATTTGATGAAAACAACAGCAACACACCGAACCATAAAAAACCAAATGCAAAGATGGTAAAATTTGCAAAGAAAGTCGGAGCCATTGCATTAAGTGCCGTTCTCTTCGGAGGCGTTGCAGCAGGATCTTATCAGGGAGTAAATGCTCTGTTCGGAACTTCCACACAGACAGAGGCACAGGCAACGACATCAACAAAGAGCAGTCTTCTGAAAACAACTTCCAGCACAACTTCAAAGGGTACGATGGATGTGACCGACATTGTAAAATCCGCAATGCCTTCTATCGTTTCTATCACAAGCAAATCAGTTCAGGAAGTGGAAAATTATTTCGGAATGTTCGGCGGACGTAATTCCATTCAGCAGCAGGAAGTCGAAAGTGCCGGTTCCGGTATCATCATCGGAAAGAATGACAGCGAACTGCTGATCGCCACCAACAATCATGTTATTGATGGTGCAGAGACGGTTTCGGTATCCTTTGTAGATAATGAAACTTATGAGGCAACAATCAAAGGAACCGATTCTGATAAAGACCTTGCAGTTGTAGCCGTTCCGCTTTCCAGCATCTCAAGCGATACGATGTCGAAGATTTCTGTGGCAACGATCGGTGATTCTTCCAAACTGGAAGTTGGCGAACAGGTTGTAGCCATCGGTAACGCACTTGGATATGGACAGTCCGTTACAACCGGTATTGTAAGTGCTACAAACCGTACACTGGATTCGGAAGACAGCAGTGAAGCAAGCTATGACGGTATCAGCCTGATCCAGACCGATGCAGCCATCAACCCTGGCAACAGCGGCGGTGCTTTGCTGAACATGAACGGCGAAGTTATCGGTATCAACTCCGCCAAACTGGCTTCCACAGAAGTAGAAGGTATGGGCTATGCAATCTCCATGAATGATGCATATGATACGATCGAAGAGCTGATGAATGAGACGACAAGAACGAAAGTTTCCGATGACGAAAAGGCCAGCCTTGGCATTTCCGGCACCGGTGTAAGTGATGAGGCGGCAGAAGCTTACGGCATTCCGTCCGGTGTCTTTGTGTCACAGGTAACCGAAGGCGGGGCAGCAGAGCAGGCAGGTATCACAGCAAACTCGATCATTACTGCATTTGACGGCAAATCCGTCAGCGATATCAGCGAACTGAAAAGTCGTCTGGAATACTATAAAGCAGGCGAAGAAGTAGAAGTAACCTTACAGGTACCGGATGGCAATGGTTATACGGAAAAAAACGTTACCGTCACCCTCGGAAAAGCGGACAGCAGCACAAGCGGAAGCAGCCTGCAGTCCGGCAGTGACGAAAGTCAGGATCAGAACCAGGGACAGGATCCGTATAATTACGGCGGTTCCGATGACAATTCCGGAAACTATTTCCGTTTCTCAAACAGCCAGAAAAGCTTTTGAACAGAAAAAATATCTTAAAAATTTTCATACAGCCAAACTACAGATACAAAGTTTGCCCCTGACATTTTACAACGACCCTTTACAGTACGGCTTTTCAAATGCTATACTGTAGAGGGTTTTTTGATGAAAAGAAACATAGATGAGGAGTATACTTATGAAGAAAAGATTTGCGATCATTCTGACAGCGGCAGCTCTTTCCATGACCGGATGCAGTCTGCTTGGGCAGGATACTTACTATATAGATCAGGGAATGGAACAGATAAACAGCGGCAATTATGAGGAGGCACTGACCAGCTTTTCTTCCGCAGAGCAGGAAGGAAAGCATCTCGTGGAGAGTTACCGCGGCAGCGGCATGGCGTATATGGCACTTGGAGAATACGACAAGGCGGTAGAGGCGTTTGACCGTGCAGTGGATCTGACAAAAGAGAAGCAGAAAGATGTGAGGAAAGATATTCTGATGTACAAGGCAACGGCACTGTATCAGTCCGGCGATTACGAGGGGGCAGCCAAAGTCTGTGATACGATCCAGACCTTCGGGGACAGTGCAGATGCTTATTATCTTCAGGGACTGTGCTATATGGAGCTGGATGAGAAGGATAAAGCAGGTGTGGACTTTACGACTGCGGTCAAATTATCTCCGCAGGACTACGATCTGCTTCTGAATATTTATGAATGTTATGATGACAAGAATCTTTCCGCAGAGGGGGATGCTTATCTTCAGCAGGCTCTGGCAATCAACAGCGACGATTCTGAAGATATCTACCAGAAAGCGAGAATTTATTATTTTCTTGGCGATTATGACGATGCAAAGACAGAGCTGAATAAAATGGCAGACAGCATGGATGAGCGTTCGACCATGCTTCTGTGCAGAACTTATATGAAGCAGGATGACACCGCACACGCAAGGCAGCTTTATCAGCAGTACATGGACAAATACGGTGAGACACCGGAGGCATACAATGGCATGGTACTGTGTGATATTACGGATGAAAATTATGACAGTGCCCTGGAAAACATCACAAAAGGCCTGGCACTTTCAAACGACAAAGGAAAACAGGATCTGTATTTTAACGAGATTGTTGTCTATGAAAAGAAGCTGGATTTTGCGACCGCAAAAGAAAAAGCAGCAGAATATGTGAAAAATTATCCTGCGGACGAGGCGGGTATCCGGGAAAATAATTTCCTGAAGACCAGATAATTATGCAGAAGGAGGATCATTTATGCAGCCATATGACATGAAAGAACTGGAAGAGAGGGTGATCCTGGTCGGCGTTCAGGAGAGTTTTTCGGAAGATGTGGAAGAATCTCTGGATGAACTTGCAGAGCTTTGTGAGACAGCCGGGGCACTGGTGGTCGGAAGGGTGATCCAGAATCGTGAAAAGATCCACCCGGGCACCTATGTCGGAAAAGGAAAGATCGAGGAGATCGCCCTTCTGATGGAGGAACTGGGAGAGACCGGCATTGTCTGCGATGACGAGCTTTCTCCGGCACAGCTTAATAATCTGGAGAAAGAGCTGGACTGCAAAGTCATGGACCGTACGCTGATCATTCTGGATATTTTTGCGGCGAGAGCCAACACAAGCGAGGGAAATATCCAGGTTGAGCTTGCACAGCTGCGTTACCGTGCGGCAAGGCTGGTCGGACTTCGCAATTCGCTCTCCAGACTCGGAGGCGGTATCGGTACGAGAGGACCGGGTGAGAAAAAGCTGGAGATGGACAGACGACTGATCCATGCCCGCATTTCACAGCTCAAGGCAGAGCTTGCACAGGTGCAGAAGCACCGTGAGCTGATAAGGAGCAAACGAAAAAAAGACCAGATGGTGGTTGCGGCGATCGTCGGTTATACCAATGCTGGCAAGTCCACGTTGCTCAACACACTGACAGATGCCGGTGTTCTGGAGGAAGATAAGCTCTTTGCAACCCTTGATCCGACGACGCGCCTTCTGGAACTGCCGGGCGGTCAGAATATTCTTCTGACAGATACGGTCGGGTTTATCCGCAAACTGCCGCATCATCTGATCGAGGCCTTTAAGAGCACGCTGGAAGAGGCAAAGTATGCGGACATCATCATCCATGTGGTGGATGCGTCCAATCCGCAGAAGGAAAAACAGATGCATGTTGTTTATGAGACATTAAAAGATCTCGGTGTGAAGGATCAGCCGATCCTGACGCTGTTCAACAAGCAGGACCGTATTGAAAACCCGGAAATTTTAAAAGACATGAAAGCGGACAAAACTTTAAAAATTTCCGCAAAAACAGGGCAGGGGCTTGATGATCTGAAGGACGAGCTGGAGAAGATATTGCGTGCCAGAAGCATCCTTTTAGAGCGTGTTTTTCCGTATGAAAAGGCCGGTCTGATCCAGATTGTACGGGCAAAAGGACAGCTTCTGGAAGAGGAGTACAGGGGCGACGGAATCTACGTAAAAGCCTTTGTTCCGGCGGAGATTTACGGCAAAGTTGCATATTAAAAAGTCAGAAATCACACAAACAAAATACTATATCTTGTATGTATTTTTAAAATACAATCCAAGATATAGTATTTTTTGCATTGACTCGCAAACGATAATCTGCTAGAATAAGTTCCTGACAGCATCTGCCGGGAGGCGGATGCGAAAGACGATAATCATGCGGAAGGAGCAGATAATATATATGTTTAAGGTAGTAAAAAGGGACGGCGAAGTCGCAGACTTTGACCTTCAGAAAATCGGGTGTGCTATTGAGAAAGCATTTGATGCGACACAGATGCAGTATAACAAAGACATGGTAGATCTGCTGAATTTGCGAGTGACTGCTGATTTCCAGAAAAAGATCAAAGACGACAAGATCGATGTGGAGAGCATTCAGGACAGCGTGGAGAATGTACTGGTTCAGGCCGGCTATGCAGATGTGGCAAAGGCGTACATTCTGTACCGTAAGCAGAGAGAAAAAATCCGCAATATGAAATCTACGATCCTGGACTACAAAGAGATTGTGGACAGTTATGTGAAAGTAGAAGACTGGCGTGTAAAAGAAAATTCTACGGTTACTTATTCCGTAGGCGGTCTGATCCTGAGCAACTCGGGAGCGGTTACGGCAAACTACTGGCTGTCTGAGATTTACGATGATGAGGTCGCTCATGCACACCGGAATGCCGATATCCATATCCATGATCTGTCGATGCTGACCGGATACTGTGCAGGCTGGTCTTTAAAACAGCTGATCACAGAGGGACTTGGCGGCATTGAGGGCAAGATCACATCGGCGCCGGCCAAACATCTGTCCGTACTTTGCAATCAGATGGTCAATTTCCTCGGCATCATGCAGAATGAATGGGCAGGAGCACAGGCATTTTCTTCTTTTGACACGTATCTGGCACCGTTTGTCAAAGTGGACAATCTGGACTATCCGGAAGTCAAGAAATGCATCGAATCTTTTGTATACGGCGTAAATACACCGAGCCGCTGGGGGACGCAGGCACCATTCTCCAACATCACACTGGACTGGACGGTTCCGGCTGACCTTGCCGAGCTTCCGGCGATCGTGGGCGGCAAGCCGCAGGACTTCTGCTATAAAGACTGCAAAAAAGAGATGGATATGATCAACCGTGCCTTTATTGAGACGATGATCGAGGGCGATGCAAACGGACGCGGTTTCCAGTATCCGATCCCGACTTACTCGATCACAAAGGATTTCGACTGGTCCGATACACAGAACAACCGCCTGTTATTTGAGATGACATCCAAATACGGTACACCGTATTTTTCAAACTATATCAACAGCGATATGGAGCCGAGCGATGTACGAAGTATGTGCTGTCGTCTGCGTCTGGATCTGCGTGAACTGCGTAAGAAGAGCGGCGGATTCTTCGGTTCCGGAGAGAGTACCGGAAGTGTGGGCGTTGTGACGATCAACCTTCCGAGAATCGCTTACCTGTCCGAGACAAAAGAGGATTTCTATAAGAGACTGGATCGTATGATGGATATTTCCGCCCGTTCCCTGAAGATCAAACGAGATGTGATCTCCAAACTGCTGGATGAAGGACTGTATCCTTATACAAAACGTTACCTCGGAACTTTTGCAAATCATTTTTCCACGATCGGTATGATCGGTATGAACGAAGTCGGACTCAATGCAAAATGGCTTCGCAAAGACCTTACTCATGTGGAGACGCAGGATTTTGCAAAAGAAGTGCTGAACCATATGCGTGACAGACTGGTGATGTACCAGGAAGAGTACGGAGATCTCTACAACCTGGAGGCAACACCGGCAGAGTCCACGACCTACCGTCTGGCAAAACACGACAAAGAGCAGTATCCGGATATCATCACAGCCGGCGAGCCGGGTGATACACCGTACTACACAAACAGCTCCCATCTTCCGGTTGGCTATACGGCGGACATTTTCGATGCACTGGATATTCAGGACGGACTTCAGACTCTTTATACCTCCGGAACGGTATTCCATGCATTCTTAGGTGAGAAGCTGCCGGACTGGAAAGCCGCCGCAGCACTGGTACGCAAGATCGCAGAGAATTACAGCCTGCCGTACTACACACTATCACCGACCTACTCTGTCTGTAAAGAACACGGCTACCTTGCAGGCGAGCATTTCACCTGCCCGATCTGCGGTAAGAAATCCGAAGTTTACAGCAGGATCACCGGTTACTACCGTCCGGTTCAGAACTGGAATGACGGCAAGACACAGGAGTACAAAAACCGTAAACTTTATGATGTAGAGCATTCCTGTATGAAAAAAGTCAAGACCAGCCTTGTGACTGTACGCAAAGAAGATGTTGAGATCAAGCCGGTGGAGAGCGTGAAATACCTGTTCACGACAAAGACCTGTCCGAACTGCAAGATCGCAAAAGAGATTCTCAAAGGAGAAGATTATCAGATCATCGATGCAGAGGAAAATCAGGATCTTGTAAGAAAATACGGCATCATGCAGGCACCGACACTGGTGGTGACAGACGGCACAAAAGCAAAGAAATACGTGAATGCGTCAAACATCAAGAAATATGTGGCAGATGTAAAACAGACTGTCTGATTGTGAAGTAAAGGGAAGCCCGGATTTTAAAGGACTTCCCTGATGTCTGGCATAAAACATAATGAAAAATACCGCTCCTCATTTGTTTATGAATGAGAAGCGGTATTTTTTGGAGAATCTTCAGTTCATCCGATCAATTAGCATTTAACAACGTTAGCTGCCTGCATTCCGCGAGCACCTTCTGTTAAATCATAAGTTACTGCCTGACCTTCGTCAAGAGATTTGAAGCCTTCACCCTGGATAGCGGAGAAATGTACAAATACATCGTTTCCGTCTTCACCTGTGATAAATCCGTAACCTTTTTCAGCGTTGAACCATTTTACTGTACCTTTGTTCATGATGGTACCTCCATTAGATAATAAAATTTTATTGTGGACTTTTGAGTTAAAAAAATCCACCAGTTATTACAGATTATATAGGGGTGAGTATAATCTCTAATAACTAGTGAATTACTTTCATCCAATAAATCCCTCAACGGATATTATAGATTTAACCACCGCAAATGTCAAGAGAATTGTGTATTGTTTTGCACCTGTATATCGGTTATACTGATACTGTTTCCGGGCATGAATCCTGATAAAAAAGGTAGGAAATCCTTTATTGGGAAGCCACAAAACAGCAGAAAGAAAGGAAGATGAAGATGTCAGAAATCATAAAAGCGATCCTGTTCGGAATCGTGGAAGGAATCACAGAATGGCTTCCGGTCAGCAGCACAGGTCATATGATCATTCTCGATGAACTGATCAAACTGAACGTGTCAAAAGAGTTTCTGGAAGTATTTCTGGTAGTGATCCAGCTTGGAGCGATCCTTGCGGTCGTAATGCTCTACTGGAATCAGCTGTTTCCGTTCTCCTTTAAAAAGGGCGAAGACACGATCCGCAAAGACGTATTTTCTATGTGGTTCAAAGTAATCGCAGCCTGCATTCCGGCGGCGGTGGTCGGTATTTTGTTTGACGACCAGATCAACGAGCTTTTTTACAATTACCAGACGGTAGCAACGGCACTGATCGTGTTTGGTATTTTATTTATTGTGATCGAAAATAAAAATCAGACAAAAAAAGCACGCATCACCAGTATTGCCCAGATCACATACCGGGATGCGATGCTGGTCGGACTTTTCCAGCTGATTGCGGCCATTTTTCCGGGAACTTCCAGATCCGGTGCGACCATTCTTGGCGGTATCCTGATCGGACTTTCCAGAACAACCGCAGCAGAGTTTACCTTTTTCCTGGCCGTTCCGGTCATGGCAGGAGCCAGCCTTTTAAAGATCCTGAAATTTGGTCTGGCTTTCTCAGGGGCAGAAATGATGATCCTGCTGGTCGGTATGGCAGTGTCATTTGTTGTATCGGTTTTGGTGATCAAATTTCTGATGAATTACATAAGAAAGCACGATTTCAAGATTTTCGGCTGGTACCGTATCGTACTTGGTATCCTGGTGATTTTGTTTTTTACATTCCGGTAATTCTGCTCTGAGACAGAGACAGGTGGAATTGCAGAAAACAGTTCCGTGGATTTTACGTCCAGACTGTGAAAGTACCTGGAAAAATTACAGACAGAATAACAGAAAGGGGAAATAAGAGAATGAAGATCACACTTCCGGATGATGTGAAACAGATCATCGAAACACTGGAACAACATGGATATGAAGGCTATGCGGTCGGCGGCTGCGTGCGTGATTCGATTCTCGGACGGATACCAAATGACTGGGATATCACGACTTCTGCGACACCGCAGCAGGTCAAGAAACTGTTCCCACGCACGGTCGATACCGGGATCCAGCACGGAACGGTAACCGTTCTGATGGGAAAAGAAGGTTATGAAGTGACGACCTATCGTGTGGATGGAGAATATGAGGATGCAAGACATCCAAAAGAAGTGACTTTTACGGCAAATCTGGAAGAAGACCTGCGTCGCCGTGATTTTACGATCAACGCCATGGCGTATAATGACAGCGAGGGTCTTGTGGACGTGTTCGGCGGAAGAGCGGACATCGAGCAGAAAGTGATCCGCTGCGTCGGCAATGCCGAAGAACGTTTCGGGGAAGATGCACTGCGTATCATGCGTGCTGTCCGTTTTTCGGCACAGCTCGGATTTACGGTCGATCCGGACACGGCAGAAGCGGCGAAAAAGCTGGCGGGGACGCTCTCAAAGATCAGTGCCGAGCGTATCCAGACGGAGCTGGTCAAACTGCTGGTTTCCCCACATCCGGATTATCTGAGGTATGCCTGGGAGTACGGCATCACGGCAGTTGTTCTGCCGGAGTTTGACCGCACGATGGAGACACCGCAGAATAACCCGCATCACTGCTATAACGTCGGAGAACATACGCTGGAAGCTTTAAAGAACATAGAGGCAGACAAAACGCTGCGTCTGGCGGCATTGTTTCACGATTTCGGCAAGCCGCAGACACATACCACGGACGCAGACGGGATCGATCATTTTCACGGGCATGCAAAGATCAGTGCTGAGCTTGCAAATGATATCATGCATCGTCTTAAATTCGACAACGACACTTTAAATAAAGTCAAAGTTTATGTGCGATACCACGATCTGCGGCCGGAACTGACCGAAAAATCGGTGCGAAGAGCAGTGAGCAAAGTCGGGGCAGACGCTTTTGCAGAGGTTCTGAAACTGAAAATGGCAGATACCCTGGCTCAGTCCCCGAAGTGGCAGCCGGAGAAGAAAGCTTATTTAAAAGAGCTGACAGCCCTGTATCACACCATTTTAGAGAAACAGCAGTGCCTTTGCATCAAAGATCTGAAGATCAGCGGAAAAGATCTGATCGAAGACGGCATGAAGCCGGGCAAAGAGATGGGCGAGATCCTTGCAAAGCTGCTGGAGCTGGTATTAGAGGAGCCGCAGCGAAATGAGCGGGAATGGCTGATCGGAAAAAGCAGAGAACTGCGAAATACCGAAGGATAACTTCCCGTATATTTGCCCCCTGCATTTCATAAGATAGAGTAGCTTTAGGTGCCAGAATTGTGAGAGTACGAAGTAAGGAACAATTCGTGTGGCATTTTTGATCTTAATAGCTGGTTTTATTGAGAGGAATTGTGGGGGGATCAAAAGTGAATGAAAAAGATCTGGTGATTTTGGAGCAGTACGACCTGCATGTGCAAAGCACAAGGCGAGGGCGTGGCTCCTTTCTTTGTGATACGGACAGAGGGCTTGTTCAGGTGACTGAATTTTCCGGTTCGCAGGAGCGGCTGTTTTTTCAGAACAGAGTACTTTTTTTTCTGACAGAAAGAGGGATACGCTGCGATCTGCTCCTGGAAAATACCGAAGGAAATCTGGTTACTTCTGACCGCTACGGCAACGGGTACGTGGTCAAAAAATGGTTTTCCGGGCGGGAGTGTGATACGAAAAGCCGGGAAGATATTGTAGGGGCGGTGCATTATCTTGCAAGGCTGCACAATGTCCTGCGTCTGCCGGAAATACAGGAATTTCAGATGGCGGCGGCACAGACGGATGAGACAGATACGGCAGAAGAGAAAAAAATCAGAAAAAATTTAGAGTATATAGCAGAGCCGCTTGACGAGGAGATTGAGCGGCACACAAAAGAGCTGAAAAAGGTGCGGAATTTCATGCGGACACGAAAGAAAAAGACCGCTTTTGAGAGCCGTTTCCTGGAACTGTATCCGGAATTTATGGCTCAGGCAGAAGAAGTAACCAGACGGGTATGTGCCAGCAGTTCATATGCTCTGCATCGGCAGTGCATACGGGAGCGACGGGTCTGCCATGGGGATTACAGTCAACATAACCTGTTTTTTGACCGGGAAGGAGCGGTGGCAGTCAATTTTGCGAGATGCTGTTTTGATGTACAGATCTCCGATTTTTATCAGTTTTTCCGCAAGATCATGGAAAAGCAGGGCTGGAATCAGAAGCTTGGCATGGAGATGATCCATGCATATCAGGAAGTGCGTCCGCTTGGCGATGCAGAATTTGAAAATTTTTGTATAAGACTCGCCTATCCGGAAAAATTCTGGAAGCTTGCCAACCATTATTTCAACAGCCGCAAAACCTGGATACCGGAAAAAAGCCTTCAGAAGCTGGAAATTCTCGATATGCAGGAAAAAAAACGGCGAGAATTTGTAAAGTTTCTGCATTAGAGGTTTCTTTTTAGACCTTTTTATTATATAATATAGCCACCTATTGAATATTTTAATGGAGGTAGCACAATGGATTATAAAAAGGTCTATGAAGAGTGGCTCGCAAATCCATACTTTGACGAAGCTACAAAGGAAGAACTGCGAGCAATTGAGGGAGACGAAAAAGAAATCAAAGAACGCTTTTATGCGGATCTGGAGTTTGGTACTGCCGGTTTAAGAGGTATCATCGGGGCAGGTACAAACCGTATGAACGTTTATACTGTGCGTAAAGCTACACAGGGACTTGCAAACTATATCAAGTCAGTAGGAGCACAGGAAAAAGGCGTAGCGATCGCTTACGATTCCAGACATATGTCACCGGAATTTGCAGATGAAGCAGCACTGTGCCTGGCTGCAAACGGCATCAAGGCTTATGTGTTTGAGTCACTGAGACCGACTCCGGAGCTGTCCTTTGCTGTGCGTACACTGAAATGTACGGCAGGTATCAATGTCACAGCAAGTCATAATCCGCCGGAATACAATGGCTATAAAGTTTACTGGGAGGACGGAGCACAGATCACACCGCCTCACGACACCGGTATCATGGCTGAAGTAAAAGCAGTTACCGACTATGCAAACGTAAAAACAATGGACAAAGATGCAGCAGTCACAGCAGGACTTTACGAAGTGATCGGTGCGAACATCGATGATCTGTATATTGAAGCACTGAAGAGCCAGGTGATCCACTGGGATTCCATCCGTGAAGTCAGCAAAGATCTCAAGATCGTTTACACACCGCTGCACGGTACCGGCAATATCCCGGCAAGACGCGTCTTAAAAGAGCTTGGCTTTGAACATGTATATGTAGTAAAAGAGCAGGAACTGCCGGACGGCGATTTCCCGACGGTAAGTTATCCGAACCCGGAAGCAGAAGAAGCTTTCGAACTGGGACTGAAACTTGCAAAAGAAGTCGATGCAGACCTGGTTCTGGCAACCGATCCGGACGCAGACCGTCTCGGTGTGCATGTCAAAGACAAAGATGGTGTATACCATACTCTGACCGGAAATATGTCCGGATGCCTGCTTGAAGAATACGAGCTGAGCCAGAGAAAGGCAGCAAACGGCAGCCTTCCGGAAGACGGAGCAGTAGTCAGCACGATCGTTACTACAAACATGGCAGGAACGATCGCCAGATCCTACGGACTGCGTTTCATCGAAGTCCTGACCGGATTCAAATACATCGGACAGCAGATCCTTGGTTTTGAACAGAGTGGAAAAGGAACCTATCTCTTCGGATTCGAGGAGAGCTATGGCTGTCTGATCGGAACACATGCAAGAGACAAAGATGCGATCGTTGCAACGATGGCTCTGTGCGAAGCAGCAGCTTACTATAAGACACAGGGGAAAACACTGTGGGATGCCATGATCGACATGTACGAGAAATATGGCTATTACAAAGATGATATCCAGGCGATTACGCTGAAAGGTATCGAAGGTCTGCAGAAGATCCAGGAGATCATGGAGACTCTCAGAAATGACACTCCTGCAGAGATCGCAGGATATAAAGTACTTTCTGCAAGAGATTACAAGAAGGATACTGTCAAAAATCTGGAAAGCGGTGAAGTAACACAGACAGGTCTTCCATCTTCAAATGTTCTTTATTATGATCTGAGTGATGATGCATGGCTGTGCGTAAGACCGTCCGGAACTGAGCCAAAAGTAAAATTCTACTATGGCGTAAAGGGCACATCCCTGGAAGATGCAGATGCAAAATCCGCAGCTCTTGGTAAACAGGTTGTAGCTATGATCCAGGAAATGCTGTAAAATGGCAAAAACATATGATTTTGATGATTTCTGTCAGATCACGGAAATGCTGCGAAAGAAAGAGGGCGGCTGTCCGTGGGATCTTTCCCAGACGCATCAAAGCCTGAAGCCCTATATGCTATCAGAGACAGTTGAGGCAGTGGCGGCGATCGATCTTTATGAGCAGACAAAAGATGCGTCCAATCTCTGCGAGGAGCTTGGAGATATGCTCTTTCAAGTTGTGATACAGAGCCAGATCGCAGCAGAAGAAGGTCTTTTTACGATCAATGATGTCGTGCAGAGCATCAGCGAAAAAATGATCCGCCGTCATCCGCATGTTTTCGGAGAGGAGAGCTATGAGCTTTTAGGCGGACATGCTGACAGCTGGAAGGAGATCAAGCAGATCGAGAAGGCAGGTATGTCAGAAGATCAGAAAAAAGCTCAGGAAAGAGCAGTTTATCTGGCAACACAGCAGATCATAGAACATTTACAGAAATCCCTTGACAAATATGGGGATAACGATTATAAATAAACATAGCCAACAAGGCTGTTGTGTTCCGGAAGCGATGAGCGGACGGGATGCCGCAGCCTTGTTCTCAGGAATCAAAACAGCAATTACAGGAGGAAAGGTCCATGAATAAGACAGAATTAGTAGCAGCTATCGCTGAACAGACAGAATTATCTAAAAAAGATGCAGAAAAGGCACTGAAAGCTTTCACAGATATCGTTGCAGATGAACTGAAAAAAGGTGAAAAAGTACAGCTGGTAGGCTTTGGTACTTTTGAAGTATCCGAAAGAGCAGCAAGAGAAGGAAGAAATCCTCAGAGCGGCGAACCGATGACGATCGCAGCTTCCAAAGCTCCGAAATTCAAAGCAGGCAAAGCACTGAAAGATATGATCAACAACTAATTCCTGTATTTGGAATCATCAGCTGTCGCGGAACATTTCTGCGGCAGTTTTTTTTCTTATCAGCAAAAGGAGAAATGACTATGAGACTGGATAAATTTTTAAAGGTTTCCAGACTGATCAAAAGACGTACCGTTGCGAATGAAGCCTGTGATGCCGGAAGAGTTCTGATCAACGGAAGAACGGCAAAAGCATCTGCGGCAGTCAAGGCAGGCGATGTGATCGAGATCCAGTTTGGAACAAAAGCCGTAAAAGTAGAAGTCCTGGATGTGCAGGAGACAGTCAAAAAGGACAATGCGGCAGAACTCTATAAATACCTGTAGCTTCCGGATGTGAGCTTTTTTACGCTGGCATAAACAAAAGCAGAGCTTCATATACTTTTGCAAAGAGTGTATGGAGAATGGCATGGACGAAAAACAGGCTCAGGGAACAGCACACAGGGTAATGATTCAGGGAAGGCACAGCGGCACCATCAGCGGGGTATCGGATGTGCTTTCTTTTGATTTAAATGAGATCGTACTCCAGACGACACAGGGGATGCTGATGATACGCGGACAGGAGCTTCATATGAATCGGCTGACACTGGAAAAAGGCGAAGTGGATATCGAGGGAAAGATTGACAGCTTTGTTTATTCCGAACAGAAAGGCGAGAACGGAAAAGATACCTCCTTTCTTGGACGGCTGTTCCGGTAATGCACACGGTGATCGCAGCAGAGGCCCTCTTTTTTGTGCTGGCCTTTGCAAAAGGAGCAGGTATCATGCTGGGCTACGATATCCTGCGTGCGTTTCGCAGAGGATTTCCGCACGGGGGCCGGCTTGTCGCAGCAGAAGACTTTTTTTACTGGGTGTTCGCCTGGATTTTTGTGTTTTTGATGTTCCGTGATCGGAATTACGGGCAGATCCGGGGGTATGTGCTGGCGGCACTGATTCTGGGGATGCTTTTTTATATTTTGCTGTTCAGTCGGAGGATCCTTCTCGTATTTTCGACTTTTTTCGGCTTTCTTTCCCGCATGATTGCCGGTCTTTTCCGGCTGATTTTGATGCCTGCCGGAAAATCGGTCAAAAAATTGAGAAAAATGGTCAGGAAAGCATTGAAAAAGAAGATAAAACAGGTTAGAATGGTCATAGTCAAAAAGTAAGTCAGAAAGTCGGGAAGGGTATATGAAAAAAAGAAAACAGACACGCAGAAGGAGAGATGCGGCACAGAGAAGAGGAAAGCTTGGCATCTCTACTGTGATTGTTGTGCTGATTGCAGTATTTTTGCTGAGAGGCCATACAATGGATCAGAGAAATGCGGCATATGTCGAAGAGCTGGCACAGCTGCAGAATAAGATCGATGCCGAAGAAGCCCGCACGCAGGACATTGCTGATCTGGAAGCTTATATGCAGACAGATGAGTATGCGGAGCAGGTTGCCAAGGACAAGCTTGGTCTGGTCTATGAAGATGAGATTATTTTTAAACCAGAAGAGAACTAAAGAAAAAGGAGAAAGGCAGCGTGATAAGCTTCCTTTCTTTTTTGTCGAAAACTTTTTTTGGAGGCGTACCGCCTTTGACAAAATTTTCCGGAGCCATTCGCTATACTGAATCCGTTAAAGCAGCGTGGAAAAGGCTGTGTGAGGAGGCAGTATGGGGGATTTTATCATTATTACACTGATGGTCAGCAGCTTCTGGCTTTTGTGGGAGATCATCCGTGTGGTCAGTATGGAGTGGCTGAACCGGGATGAGATCACATTGCCGGCGGGCGAGCTTGGGAGAAGCGAGCTGCTGCGTTGTGCAGATTCTTTCGAACAGCTTTCCGGGATGTTTCAGGGCATGGTTACCAAAAAGGAGGAACTTTCCGGGCAGGATATGGATGAAGTGCTCTTTCGGGTGCAGACGAGCGTCTGCCGCAGCTGTTCGGCCGCAGCACAGTGCTGGGACTATGGAAGTGAAACAGGGATCTGCAGATTCAACCGGATCGCAGAGAGCATTATCCAGGGGAAAGAGCTGAACAATGGCAGAAAAGAGGCACTTCAGAAACAATGTCTGCACGGAGACTTCTTTTTCGAAGCGGTGGCAGATCAGATTGAAAAAGCGAGAATGGATATGCTGTGGCACAATCGCCTGATGGAGAGCAGAAGCGCGGCGGCGGACCAGCTCCATGAGACGGCGTGCATCATACGGAAGGCGGCGGGGCATATCTGCGATGTCAGACGCGTAGACGGGAGTATACGCCAGCAGGCAGACATCCGCCTGCGGATGCACGGGATGATCCTCAAGGATATCTGGTGTATCCGGCAGCCAAGAAATATACAGCTCTATGTGACACTCCGCACGGCAAAGAAGGGCAGATGCATCCGCACAAAAGAAGTGGCAGGACTTCTGTCTGCAGCGTTCGGGACGAGGCTGATGCCGGATGAACAGGGGAAAACCGTAGTAAATTATGAGTACAGTACCATTTTATTTTCCACGGAACCACAGTATTACATGACCGGCGGTGTGGCGAGGATCGCCAGGGACGGAGAAGTGATTTCCGGTGACAATTTTTCCCTGTTTCCAGCGGCGGACGGTCAGATGATCCTCAGCATTTCAGACGGGATGGGTTCCGGTCTTGCGGCATACAAAGAAAGCGAGGCAGTGATCGATCTGCTGGAGCAGTTTCTTGGCAGCGGTTTTGACAAAGAGACGGCGATTCGCCTGATCCACAGTTCGATGCTTTTGCAGACAGAAGGGCAGAGTTCGGCGACGGTGGATCTGTGCATGGCAGATCTTTACACCGGAGAATGTGAATTCTTAAAAATCGGTGCTTCAACGACCTTTCTGAAGCGAAAACACTGGGTTGAGACGATCACGTCGACCAGTATGCCGATGGGGATCCTTCAGGATGTGGATTATGAGTGCACCAGAAAGCGGCTCGAAGAGGGCGATTATATCGTCATGGTGTCCGATGGCGTGATGGATGCCCTGCCGCAGATGGATGCGGAGGAGATGATCAAAGATTATCTTCTGCAAAGTGAAACGGAAAATGCAAAAGAACTTGCCAGATCCCTGCTGAACTATGTATTGCAGTCGGACAGGCAGCAGGCAAGAGATGATATGACCGTTCTGGTGGGCGGTATGAGAAGAAGATAGAGAGAACATATGAGACAGGTACAGAATTTTATCAGAGAACAGAAGATGATCATGCCGGGAGATTTTGTCATTGCCGGAGTTTCGGGGGGAGCAGATTCTGTCTGCCTTTTCTTTGAACTGCTTGCATATCAGAAAGAGATCCCGTTTTCCATGGAAGTTGTGCACATCGAACATGGGATCCGTGGACAGGACAGCCTTGCAGATGCGAACTATGTGGAAAACCTCTGCAAGGAATATGGTGTACCGTTTCACCTGGTTTCCTGTGATATTAAAAAGATGGCACAGGAAAGCAGCCTGACGGTCGAGGAGGCAGGGCGGAAAGCCCGCTATCAGGCCTTTGAGCAGGCGGCAAAAAAGAGCGGCAGGTCAAACTGCAAGATTGCCGTTGCCCATAATCTGGATGACCAGGCAGAGACGATCCTGATGAATCTCGCAAGGGGAAGCGGTCTTCGAGGACTTGGCGGGATCCGTCCGGTGCGTGAAAACATCATCCGCCCGCTTTTAAATACTAGAAGAAGCGAGATCGAGGCGGCACTTCGGGGGCGTCAGATCACATGGCGGACGGATGAGACGAACCATCAGACCGAGTACACGAGAAACAGGATCCGCCTGGAGATCCTGCCGCTGCTTGCACAGGGCGTGAACGGACAGGCAGCGAGCCATATCGCACAGGCAGGGCTGCGGCTTCAGGAGGCAGAGGATTATATCCAGAGCCAGGTGCAGAAACTTGCAGAGCGTTACGTACATTATGAGGAAAAAGCGGAGCCGGAAGTATTTCTTGAGCGGGAAGGATTCTGCCGTCAGGAGCATCTGATGCAGGAATATCTGATAAGATTTTGCCTGGAAAAAATGATCGCCGGTCAGAAAGATGTCAGCCGCCGGCATATCGGGGCACTTCTGGAGCTTGCAGCTGGTCAGAATGGAAAATCATTAAATCTTCCGGGCGGCATACGTGCCGTAAATAAAAATGAATTTCTTGTTTTTGAGAAAAACAGATCAATAAGAAAAAAGGGAAATGAAGCTGCAAAGTGCAGGGGAGAAAATTTGCAGATCCCGGGTGTGACAGGGTGGAGAGATCTTCGTATTACAGCTGATGTTTTTTCTTATGAAAAGCAAATAATTCCGCAAAAGAAGTGTACAAAATGGTTTGATTATGATACCATAAACCATAGACTGGAGATTCGTACGCGTCAGGCGGGCGATACTCTCAGTGTGCATGCAGAAGGCGGGACAAAGCCTCTGAAAAGGTATATGATCGATGAGAAGATCCTGCGAGAGAGACGGGATGAGATACCGCTCATTGCGGACGGCTCCCATATTCTTTGGGTGGTCGGATACCGGATCAGTGAGGCATACAAGGTAACAGAACGTACAAAAAAGATTCTGCAAATACAAATAGATAAGGAGAACTAAAATGGAAGATAAGATTCGTGTACTGTTGACAGAAGAAGAAGTAAATAAAAAAATCAAAAAAATCGGTGAGCAGGTCAGCAAAGATTATGCCGGCAAGTCCGTTCATATGATCTGCGTGCTCAAAGGCGGCGTATTTTTCACCTGTGAACTGGCAAAGAGAATCACCGTTCCGGTATCTCTCGATTTTATGTCCGTGAGCAGCTACGGTTCGGAGACAAAATCAAGTGGTATCGTAAAGATCATTAAAGACCTGGATGAGCCGCTGGAAGGAAAAGAGGTCCTGATCGTAGAAGATATCATTGATTCCGGACGTACCTTAAGTTATCTGATCGAGATCCTGAAGAAAAGAAACCCGGCAAGCATCCGTCTGTGCACGCTTCTGGACAAACCGGAACGCAGAGTGACAGATGTAAAGGTAGATTATGTTGGTTTCAACATTCCGGATGAATTTGTTGTAGGATATGGTCTGGATTATGCCCAGAAATACCGCAACCTTCCGTTCATCGGAGTGGTAGAGCAGTAGAAAGGGGAACCCGAATTGAAGAATGTTCTAAAAGGGAGTATCTTCTATGTCATTATTGCGATCATTGTGGTTCTGGGGATCAATTATATCCGGGGCAACCTCGTAGAGAATACAGGAGTCACCTATTCACAGTTCCAGAAATATGTCGCACAGAATAAGGTCAGCGGCGTAGAGGTCAGACAGAATTCTCAGGGAGTGACAGGAGAGCTTACACTTCATCTGAAAGATGGGGAGTACAGAACGCTCGATGTTTCGGATGTGACAAAAGCAGAAGATCTTCTTGATCAGAAAAATATTTCCTATAAGGTTACAGTTGAAAAAGAGAGCGTTTTTATGACAACGGTACTGCCGATGCTTCTGATCTGCGTGATCTTTATGGTATTTTTTACGATGGGCAGCCGTCAGGCGACGGGAGGCAATGCCCGGATGATGAATTTCGGCAAAAGCCGTGCAACCCTGACCATGCCGGACAACAGCAAAGTTACATTTAAAGATGTTGCCGGTCTTCAGGAAGAAAAAGAAGATCTGCAGGAGATTGTCGATTTCCTGAAAGAACCGAAAAAATATCTCCAGGTCGGAGCACGTATCCCGAAAGGTGTGCTGCTTGTCGGCCCTCCGGGAACCGGTAAGACCCTGCTGGCGAAAGCCGTGGCAGGAGAAGCGGGTGTTCCGTTCTTCAGCATTTCCGGTTCCGATTTCGTGGAAATGTTTGTCGGTGTCGGTGCATCCCGTGTGCGTGATATGTTTACCGAGGCGAAACTTCATGCACCGTGTATCATCTTTATCGATGAGATCGATGCAGTTGCCAGAAGACGAGGAGCCGGCGTAGGCGGCGGTCACGATGAACGTGAGCAGACGCTGAACCAGATGCTCGTTGAGATGGATGGTTTCGGATACAACGAAGGCATCATCGTGATGGCGGCGACAAACCGTGTGGACATCCTCGATCCGGCGATCTTAAGACCGGGACGTTTCGACCGCAAGATCGGCGTCGGACGGCCGGATGTACGCGGAAGAGAAGAGATCCTGGCAGTCCATATCAAAAACAAGCCGCTTGGAGAGGACGTAGATCTCAAAGAGATTGCCAGAACATCCGCAGGATTTACCGGGGCAGATCTGGAAAACCTGATGAATGAGGCGGCAATCTATGCGGCAAAGGCAAAACGTGCCTATATCATGCAGGAAGATATCCGCCGTGCCTTCATCAAAGTCGGTATCGGCGAGGAGAAAAAGAGTCGGATCATCAGCGAGAAAGAAAAGAAGATCACCGCTTACCACGAGGCAGGTCATGCGATCCTGTTCCATGTGCTGCCGGATATGGGACCGGTCCATACGATCTCTGTGATCCCGACCGGAATGGGGGCAGCCGGTTATACGATGCCGCTTCCGGGTGAAGATGAGATGTTCAACAGCAAAAAGAAAATGCTGCAGAATATCATTGTGGACTTTGGCGGACGCGTTGCAGAAGAGCTGATCTTTGGCGATGTGACGACCGGAGCATCCCAGGATATCAAACAGGCAACGCAGATGGCAAGAGCCATGGTCACACAGTACGGTATGTCGGACAAAGTCGGTCTGATCCATTATGGAAGCGATGACGATGAAGTCTTTATCGGACGCGACCTGGCACATACAAAGGGTTACGCAGACCAGACAGCTGCACTGATCGACGGTGAAGTAAAAAACATCATTGATGAGTCTTATGCAAAAGCAAAAGAACTTCTTCAGGAGCATATGGATGTTTTACATCGCTGTGCACAGCTTCTGATCGAGAAAGAAAAAATTGGCAGGGAAGAGTTTGAAAGCCTTTTTGGTGAAAATGCATAAAAAATAATTTTAGATTTTGTGAAGATTATGCACACTTAAATTTGTACCTGTGGTATATTATTACTCGTAAAACCCCCAATACATTATATAGTTTTTGCTACACCCCATAAGAAGAAATACCTTCTCCAAAGAAAGACAGTTCATATGAACTGTCTTTTTCCCTTTTCTGGATTATTTCGTTGTGAATTTGAAAAATATGGTGTAAGATAGTAATAATTCTACAGTTTGAATGCAGGTTATGAACGTCTTGCAGGCGTTTCCTTTAAAATGACCGCAAAAGAGCCGTAAGAACGTGATACGGGTGTGTGAAGACGCTCCTGGTCTTCTTAGGAGGAAAATATGAACTTAGCAAATATAGAATATCAGGATAAGCTTCGTCAGTATGTGCTGCAGATGCGTTCTGTGTTTAAACCGAATGCACTTTTCAGCGATGAGACGGCAAATTATGTAACACCGATGGAACCTGATCCGGGCGACATTGTTACGATACGTTTCCGAACCTGGAAAGATAATGTTGATAAAGTATATCTGGTAAGCAATGACAGGCATCTTGCTATGGAATACGAAAAATCAGAAGGAGATTTTGATTATTTCAAAATCCGTCTGGTCATGCCGGAAGAATCTGTCCGCTATTTTTTTGAGATACATGCTGGCAAGATCCGATGTTTCTACAACAAGATCGGTGTATCCAGGGATCGCCTCGATGTCTATGATTTTACAATCGCACCGGGTTTCCACACGCCAGAATGGGCAAAAGGTGCTGTTATGTACCAGATCTTTGTGGATCGTTTTTCAAGCGGGGACACGAACAATACCGTCGAAGACTGCGAGTACTATTACATCGGCGACTACTCCCGGAAGGTGACTGACTGGCGGAAGAACCCATCCTTTATGGGCGTGCGTGAATTTTACGGCGGTGACCTTCAAGGCGTGATGAACAAGCTGGATTATCTGCAGGATCTTGGCGTGGATGTTATTTATTTCAACCCGATCTTTGTCTCACCGTCCAACCATAAATACGATATCCAGGATTATGATTACATTGATCCGCACTATGGAAAGATCGTAAGCGACGGTGGCGAAACTCTGAAGGACGGGGATACGATCAATGCCCATGCTTCTAAATACATCAAACGAGTAACCGACAAAGCAAACCTGGAGTCCAGCAACACTTTTTTTGTTCAGCTGGTCGAAGAAATTCACCGCAGGGGCATGAAAGTGATCCTGGACGGTGTGTTCAACCACTGCGGTTCCTTTAATAAATGGATGGACCGTGAGCAGATTTATGAGAATCAGGAAGGGTATGAACCGGGAGCTTATGTTTCCGCAGACAGTCCTTATCGCAGTTTTTTCAAATTCAATAACGACCAGGCATGGCCGTACAACCCGAATTACGATGGCTGGTGGGGACATGATACCCTGCCGAAGCTTTGCTATGAGCAGTCACCGAAGCTGCACGATTATATTTTGGAGATCGGAAAGAAATGGGTTTCCCCGCCGTTCAATGTCGATGGCTGGAGATTGGATGTGGCTGCTGACCTTGGATTTTCTAATGAATATAACCATCAGTTCTGGAAAGAATTCCGCAAAGTCGTAAAAGAGGCCAATCCGAATGCGATCATTCTGGCAGAACATTACGGCGATGCCAAGTCCTGGCTTCACGGTGATGAATGGGATACCGTTATGAATTATGATGCCTTTATGGAGCCACTGACCTGGTTCTTTACCGGAATGGAAAAGCACAGCGATGAGTTCCGCGGCGACCTGCTCGGCAATGAAGCAGCATTTACCGGAGCAATGCGTCATCATATGGCAAGCTTTCTGGCACCATCGCTTCAGGTGGCGATGAACGAGCTTTCCAACCATGACCATTCTCGTTTCCTGACCAGAACGAACCACAAAGTAGGGCGTGTGGCGAACTTGGGATATGAGGCAGCCTCCCAGGATATCAACGTGGCGGTCATGCGTGAGGCTGTTGTGATGCAGATGACCTGGCCGGGAGCACCGACGATCTATTACGGCGATGAGGCCGGAGTCTGTGGATTTACTGATCCGGACAACCGCAGGACCTATCCGTGGGGCGAGGAAAATCACGACCTGATCACATTTCACAAAGAAATGATCCGTATCCACAAAGCATGTCCTGTGCTGACACATGGCTCCCTGAAATTCCTGGAGCAGAGACATAACGTACTTTCTTATGGAAGATTCTCGCAGGACGAGCAGATGGTTGTGGCATTTAACAACGATCTGAATGAGCAGACGATCACCCTGTCTGTATGGCAGGTAAATGTGCCGCAGCATAACTGTAAAATGGAACGCCTGATGCTGACGCATGCACAGGGCTATACGACCGAGCAGTACTTTACAGAAGTGCATGGCGGAAAAATTGAGCTGACATTGCCGCCGCTGTCCGGGATTGTGCTCCGACACGGGGAATAAGAAAATAAAAACAGTTGATAAGATAAAAAAATCCGGAAGCCTTTCTTTTGATTAAGATAAAAGGTTCCCGGGTTTTTCTGCTGTCAGGGAAGAATGCGGGATAAGACGGAAAATACGGTTTTGGGAAAGCTGGCGGATTTCGGATTTGGTATGACAGGTATTATGAGTGATTTAATGAATTAAAGCGATAAAGCAAAAGAATAAAAAATAAAAGCGCGAGACGGGACTCGAACCCGCGGCCTCGACCTTGGCAAGGTCGCGCTCCACCAACTGAGCCACTCGCGCATTTCTTTATGTTTGTAAGTTGTGTTCCGCAACTCACAGGTCATATAATACAATAGAAATATGCATTTGTCAACAGGAAATTTTAAAAAAATTCAAAAAAAATAAAAAGTTTAAATTTTTGCGACGATTCAATGCAAAAGGGGGATTTTGAGGATGAGCATCCGGGTACATGGATGCCGGAAGACACGGCAAAACGGAATCCGCTTGACAGATGTATTTCTTTGCGTGATACTTAGTTGAAAAACATCCGGGGGAAGAGAGCGGATGAACAGGAAGTTTAATCAAATCAGGTAATGTCCGGCATTCGGCTTGAAGTGCAGGGAGTTGCCTGTATCAGGAGGATGGCATGAAAATATTGCTGGTCGCGATCAATGCGAAATATATACATTCCAATCTTGCGGTGTACTGCCTGAAAAGTTATGCGGCAAAGAGAGGAATTGAGGTGGAACTTACGGAATATACGATCAATCACCGACAGGACGATATTCTGATGGATATTTATCAGAGAAAGCCGGATGTGGTGGCATTTTCCTGCTATATCTGGAATTTGGAGTTTGTTCAGGATATTGCAGCAGATCTGTATAAGGTTCTGCCGGATCTGGAAATCTGGGGAGGCGGACCGGAGGTTTCCTATGATGCAGAGAAATTTCTGGCGAAGCATCCGGAATTTCGCGGCATTATGAAAGGCGAGGGTGAGCGGACTTTTTGTGAACTTGCCGGACTTTACCAGATATATGGCAAAGAGGCGGTGAACAAACTGGACGAGTGCCATGGTATTGTATGGCGAGACCCGAAAGGGGAGATCAGTCAGGGACTGCCGCAGGCACCAATCAGTCTGGATGAAGTTCCTTTTATATATGAAGAATATGAAAATATGATGCCGTTTGAGAATCGTATTCTCTATTATGAGACGAGCAGAGGCTGCCCGTTTTCGTGCAGTTATTGCCTTTCTTCGATCGATAAGCGGGTGCGGCTTCGAAGCATGGAGCTGGTAGAGAAGGAATTGCAGTTTTTCCTGGATCATAAAGTGCCGCAGGTCAAGTTTGTGGACCGGACGTTTAACTGCAATCACAGACACAGCATGGCAATCTGGCGTTACATCAAAGAGCATGACAATGGCATCACAAACTTCCATTTTGAGATTGCGGCAGATATTTTAAATGAAGAAGAAATGGATCTGCTTGCCACATTTCGGCCGGGACTTGCCCAGCTCGAAATTGGTGTGCAGTCCACAAACATACAGACCATCCATGAGATTGACCGTGTAATGGATTTTGATATGGTTACACAGAAAGTGCAGCGGGTGGCAAGTGCCGAAAATATCCATCAGCATCTGGATCTGATCGCCGGGCTGCCGTATGAGAATCTGGAGAGCTTCAAAAAATCTTTCAACGATGTCTACCGCCTGCGGCCGCAGCAGTTCCAGCTTGGCTTTCTGAAAGTCTTAAAAGGCTCAAAAATGCATGAGAAGGCAGGAGAATATGGAATCGTTTACCATACACGCCCTATGTACGAGGTTTTATCGACAAACTGGCTGACTTACGATGAAGTCATCTATTTAAAAGGCATAGAAGAGATGGTTGAGGTTTACTATAACAGCTGTCAGTTCCGCTGTACAATGCTGGCACTGGAGGCGGAGTTTGACACACCGTTTGCCATGTACGAGGCACTGGCAGAATATTATGAAGAAAACGGGCTGAACGGCCTGAAACATTCACGCATGGGACGCTTTGATATTCTGCACGATTTTATTCTTTCCTATGTGAAGAAAGAACATGCACCGAAATATGAGGATGATCTTCTGATGGATCTTTACTTGAGGGAAAAGAGCAAGAGCCGTCCGTCCTGGGCTGCGGATCTTTCAGGATATAAGAGCGAGATCCAGGAATTTTTCAGAAAAGAAGCGGAGGAAAAACGTTATCTGAAAGACTACGAAGGCTACAGCTGGAAACAGATCCTGAATATGACGCACGTTGAGGTCGATTCGAAGGGAAAATGGACGCTGTTTGATTATAAAAGGCGAGATCCGCTCACAAAAGATGCAAAAACGTATCGGATTCTGGAACGGAAGGAAGAGGAAAGGGCATGATAAGAGATTATGTGGCACTTGACCTAGAAATGACGGGACTGAGCCCGAGAAAAGATGCGATCCTGGAGATCGGTGCGGTGAAAGTCCGGGATATGGAAGTGACGGAGACCTACACTGCCATGGTAAATCCAGGATTTCCGGTTCCGGAGCATGTCACAGAGCTGACCGGGATCACGACCGAAATGGCACAGCAGGGCAGGGAAATCCACACGGTATTGCCGGAATTTCTGGAATTCTGTGGACAATCCGTGATCCTTGGGCATAACATAGGCTTTGATTTTGGATTTCTTCAGCAAAACGCGGCAAACATGGGGAAAACTTTCCCGGATATGGCGATCGATACCCTTGCGATCGCACGCAAATTTCTGCCGGAACTGCCAAGCCGGAAGTTAGGTGATCTGTGTGATCATTATCAGATCCGGGAGGAGAGATGGCACCGTGCGTGCGACGATGCGGATGCGGCGAGCCGGCTGTATCAGAAACTGGCAGAAGCATTTTCTGAGGAAAACGAAACTTACTTTGAGCCGAAAAAACTTACTTATAAGGTAAGAAAAGATGCACCGGCGACGAAAATACAAAAAGTCTACTTGAATGATTTGATGAAATATCATAAAATAGAAACGAATGTTGCCCTGGATCTGCTGACGAGAAGTCAGGCTTCCAGGCTTACAGACAGAATCATATTACAGTATGGAAAAATGATAAGGGGTGATTGATATGATGCATTTTCGTGACAAAAAAACAAAACGGATTCTTTCCGGGATTCTCGTGGTACTGATCGTGATCGCGATGGTACTTCCTACGCTGGCAGCTGTTATTGGAATGTTTTAAAGTATCACACAGGTGATATGGAGGTAAATGATTATTATGAAAAAAATCGGAGTTTTAGGACTGATGGCAGCACTGGCTGTTACAGGTGCAGTTGCTTTTTTGCCGAAAGGGGTTATGGCTGCCGAAGATTCTGATCAGACGATCAGCCAGGGCGTATATATCGGAGACGTGGATGTCTCCGGGATGACGCAGGAAGAAGCGAAAAAAGCAGTGGAAGATGATATGAGCGAAGCGAAAGCGGCGAACATTACCTTAAAAGTAGATGATCAGGAGACCGTGGTAAGTGCAAAAGATCTCGGACTTTCCTGGGCAAATGAAGAGGTTGTGCAGGAGGCGGCGGAGCTTGGCAAATCCGGCAACATCATCAAACGTTACAAAGACAAAAAGGATCTGGAGAATGAATCCAGAAAATATGACATAGATTATTCTGTAGACAGAAGCAGCATCCAGAAAGTTCTGGAGGAAAAAGAAGATGTCTTCAACCGGGAACCGACCGATGCACAGCTTTCTACGGAAAATGGTGCTTTTGAAGTCGTTCAGGGCGAGAATGGAATTGAGCTGAATGTGGAGAAATCGGTCAAAAAGATTTTGAAATATCTCAAAACTGACTGGGACGGCAAAAATACTACGATCGAGCTGGCGGCCGATATCAAAGAGCCGGAGTGTACAACGGAGGATCTGGCGAGCATCACCGATGTACTCGGAACAGCCACTACATACTACGGATCGACCACAGGCAGAAACAAAAATGTAGAGACAGGTGCAGAGAAGTTAAACGGACATATCCTGATGCCGGGAGAAGAGTTCTCCGTAACGGATGCAGTCGTTCCGTTTACTGAAGAGAACGGCTACGAGCTGGCTCCTTCCTATGAGAGCGGAAAAGTCGTGGACAGTTACGGCGGCGGCATCTGCCAGGTTTCCACAACACTTTACAATGCAGTTTTAAATGCAGAACTGGAAGTGCTGGAACGCCACAATCATACCATGATCGTTACTTATGTGGATCCTTCCAAAGATGCGGCGATCGCAGAGGGGCTGATGGATCTTCGTTTTGCGAATAATACGGACTACCCGATTTATATTTCCGGCTATGCTTACGGCGGTGAGCTGACGTTCACGATCTATGGCCATGAGACAAGAGATCCAAATCGTACGGTAGAATATGTCAGCGAGACAACCGGAACAACGACTGCGGATGGTGTAGCACTCTATGCCACGGATCAGCCGGTCGGCTACTTAAGCCAGACACAGGGAGCACTGCAGGGGCTTACCGCAGTTCTGTGGAAATATGTTACCGAAAATGGTGAGACGACAAAAGAACAGGTGAACTCCAGTACGTATCAGGCAACGCCGGTCTGCTATGATGTCGGAGTAAATACGGATAACCCGACTGTGGCAGCGGCGATCCAGTCTGCGATCGCAAACAATGACCTGAATCAGGTTCAGGCGATCATAAGCGGAAATTACGGACAGACAAGTACAGCGACAGCGGATCAGGCACAGAGTGAGTCACAGGCACAGGATCAGACACAAAGTGAATCACAGGCAGCGGATCAGCAGCAGAGCGAATCACAGGCACAGAGCGATTCCGCAGCAGACAATACGCAGGGTGGAGATGGAAGTTCCACACCGGATGTGGCACTGCCGGATGACCCGACAAACGGAGCTGTTATTGAGTAAAAAGTTGATAGAAGGATATAAACTATGGATCTTGTTTTGACAAAATGGATAGCATTAAAAGGCACTTCCGCCCTTGCTTCGTGCAGGGCAGAAGAGCTGTCCAGCCGTTTTCCGTCCGTGATGATACGTGATGCGGCAGGGTTTACCCGTTATCTGTCCACAGAGCGAGAGTACCAGATCTCAGGAGGGTATGGTGCTGCCGCCATTTACCCGCTTGGAAAAGGCGGGGTATTAGGCGGGCTCTGGAATATGCTGGAGCAGATAAATGCAGGTATGGAAATTGATCTTCGGAAAATATCGATCCGCCAGGAGACTGTGGAGATTTGCGAGTTTTTTGACCTGAATCCCTACTATACCGATTCCACCGGGGCACTTCTTGTGGCAGTGGAAGACGGATTTGGGCTGGTTTCCGTGCTGGAACGTGAAGGGATTCACGCAGCCGTGATCGGAAGAACGAACGATGGCAATGACCGTATCATTTATAATCAGGGAAAAAAGAGATACCTGGACCGTCCTCAGAAGGAGGAACTGGAAAAGGTGTTCGATTAGAAGGAGGCTTAAAAATGAGAGAACAGATATTGACATTTTTAGAAAAAAACAGCCGTATTGATCCGAAAGAACTGGCTATTTTACTTGGCAGCGATGAAGTAACGATCATGAATGAGATCGCAAAGATGGAAGAGGAAAAGGTCATCTGCGGTTATCACACACTGATCGACTGGGAAAAGGTTTCCGATGAGAAAGTAACCGCTCTGATCGAAGTGCGTGTCACTCCGATGCGTGGACAGGGATTTGATTCCATCGCAGAGCGTATTTATAATTATCCGGAGGTAAGAAGCGTATATCTGATCTCCGGTGCCTATGATCTGATGGTCATTCTGGAAGGAAAGACTCTGAAACAAGTATCAGGTTTTGTTTCTGACAAACTTTCCACACTGGATTCTGTTTTAAGTACAGCCACTCATTTCATCCTGAAAAAATATAAAGATCACGGAACGATTTTTACAAAGAAAAGCAAAGATGAAAGGATGCTGGTGACACCATGAAAAATGTAATTTCCGATAAAGTTCTGGGGCTTCAGCCTTCCGGAATCAGAAAATTTTTTGATATTGTAAGCGAGATGGACGATGTCATTTCGCTTGGTGTGGGCGAACCGGATTTTGATACGCCGTGGCATATCCGTGATGAGGGTATCTACAGTCTGGAGAGAGGAAGGACTTTCTACACATCCAATGCAGGTTTAAAAGAGCTGCGTGAGGAGATCTGCAGATATTTAAGCCGCAGATGCAAAGTTGACTATACGATCGACGAGGCGCTGATCACCGTAGGCGGAAGTGAGGCGATCGACCTTGCGATGCGTGTACTGTTAAATCCGGGCGATGAAGTGCTGATCCCACAGCCAAGTTTTGTATCTTATCTGCCGTGTGCTGTTTTAGCGGACGGTGTTCCGGTTGTCATCAACCTGAAAGCAGAGAATGAGTTCCGTTTAACGGCACAGGAGCTGGAGGATGCGATCACCGATAAGACAAAACTTCTGGTACTGCCGTTCCCGAACAATCCGACCGGTGCGGTTATGACAAGAGAAGATCTCGAAGCGATCGCAGAAGTGATCATCCGCCACGATATTTACGTGCTTTCTGATGAGATTTATTCTGAGCTGACCTACGCAGGAGATCATGTATCGATCGCAAGTCTGCCGGGCATGAAAGAACGCACGATCACCATGAACGGATTTTCTAAGGCTTACGCAATGACAGGATGGAGACTTGGCTATGCGTGCGGACCAAGGGAGATCATCAAACAGATGACAAAGGTACATCAGTTTGCGATCATGTGTGCTCCGACCAACAGCCAGTATGCAGCCGTAGAAGCACTGAGAAACGGCGATGATGATGTGATTAAAATGCGTGAATCCTACAATGGCAGAAGACGTTATCTGCTGCATGCATTTGCAGAGATGGGACTGCCGTGCTTTGAGCCGCTTGGAGCTTTCTATGCATTCCCATGCATCAAAGAGTTTGGCATGACTTCCGATGAGTTTGCATCCAGACTGCTGAAAGAGGAGAAGGTCGCTGTCGTTCCGGGAAGTGCATTTGGTGAGTGTGGCGAAGGGTACCTGCGAATTTCCTATGCTTATTCACTGGAAGATCTTAAGAAAGCACTGGACCGTATGGCAGATTTCGTGAAGAGACTGAAAGAAGAGGGCAGCAGATAATGGCAAAGCTGAATATCGTGCTCTTTGAGCCGGAGATTCCGGCAAACACCGGAAATATAGGCAGAACCTGTGTGGCAACCGGGACAAGACTGCATCTGATCGAGCCGCTTGGCTTCCGCTTAAACGAAAAGGCATTAAAGAGAGCCGGGATGGATTACTGGAAAGATCTCGATGTGACTACTTACATTGATTATGCGGACTTTCTGGAGAAGAATCCGGGAGCCAAGATCTATATGGCGACGACCAAGGCAAAGAAAACCTACACGGAAGTGGCCTATGAGCCGGATTGTTACATTATGTTCGGAAAAGAAAGTGCCGGGATCCCGGAAGAAATTCTGGTAGAGAATCAGGAGACGGCGATCCGTATCCCGATGATCAATGATATCCGCTCCCTGAATCTTGGCAATTCTGTGGCGATCGTGCTTTACGAGGCACTTCGCCAGAACCACTTCGACCATATGCAGCTGGAAGGCGACCTGCACCGGCTGCACTGGAAGGGATGAGAAGCTGCGGAGGTTTTCTTAATGTGCAAACGAAATGCATTGAAAAACATAGTGCGTAAAATAAGACAGCCAATGGCGTACTATTTTTTACAAAACTATTTTTGCAACGTTCATTTGCACATTTACAAAATCTCCGTCATTTTTTGTTCTTGCTGCATGGCAGTGTAAATGTAAACTCGGTTCCTACGCCCTGCGTGCTGACAACGTTGATATTTTCACCGTGGGCCTGGATGATCTCTTTGACGATCGAAAGGCCAAGTCCGGTGCCTTTTTTATCTTTTCCTCTGGATGGATCGCTCTTATAAAAACGCTCCCATATTTTATTTAAGCTGTCCTTTGCGATGCCTTCGCCGGTGTCTTTTACGGATACAAAGACTTTTCCGTGTTTTTCCAGAGAAGAGATGTAGATCAGAGAATCTGGATGACTGAATTTTACGGCGTTGTCGATCAGATTATAGAGAACCTGCTGGATTTTTCCGACATCGGCATTGACGTACAGTGACTCTTCTTCGAACGTAAGCTGGAAAGAAATGTGTTTGTCCCAGCACAGGCTGCGGAAGGTTTCCACAGTCTGGCGGATGATCGCATTGATGTCGAAATCTGCAAGTTCCAGGTACGTTCCCTTATCATCGAAGTTGTTGAGAGTCAGGAGTCCTTTTGTGAGCTTGGTCAGACGGTTTGTTTCTGAGAGAACGACATTGAGGTATCGCTCCTGCATTTCCGGTGGGATCGTGCCGTCCAGCATGGCTTCTACGTACCCTTTGATGGAAGTAAGCGGAGAACGGAAATCATGCGAAATGTTGGAAATAAATTTTCGCTGGCTTTCGCCGGAGTTGTTCAGCTCGCCTGCCATGTAATTCATAGAAGCGGCAAGGTAACCGATTTCATCGTTGGATTCGACCGGGATCTTGTAGTTCAGGTTGCCGGCGGCATATTCATCTGCTCCGTGTATGATGCGGCGGATCGGAAAATATACTACAAATGTAAATGTAATCAATACGATCAGAGAAAGAGCCAGGATCATAGCCAGTGTGATGTAGGAACAGTTGAGAATGGAATTTTTCTCCGTTTCCAGTTTGTTCTTTTCATAATGGACTGCAATGTAGCCTTTCGTGATGTAGTTGGATGTGATCGGTGCGACCACACTGAGCATATCTTCATCAAAATAGTCAAAAAAGCGACCGGTCTGATAATAATTGCCGGACAGGGATGCCGGATCAAAAGAATCCAGCTGAGTGATCTTTGACTGATCATAGCCGACAGCCGTATCGATCAGGATCTTGCCATTACTGTCCATCAGCCAGAGCCGCATGGACTGGTAAGAGGCGACGGCCAGCAAGTTCGTGTAGGTGTCCTGCAAAGAAGCCCGCTCGGTGTAATTCTGTGCAAGCCTTCCGGCAGCGATCACATTTGCTTCGCGGTACATGCCTTCTGTCCTGTTTTTGATCAGATGCTTTTCCACAAGCGAAGAAGTGATGCCCGCTACGGATACAAAACTCAGTACGGCGAAACAGATCCATGCCAGAATGAGTTTTTGGTAAAGTCTGCGTTTCATATGTTTTTAACCTCAAATTTATAGCCGATACCCCATACGGTGGTCAGTGCCCAGGAATCATTTCCTTTGATCTTTTCCCGGAGACGTTTGATATGTACGTCAACCGTACGGGTATCGCCGATGTATTCATAGCCCCAGATGTGATCCAGCAGCTGTTCTCTTGTGAAAACCTGGTTTGGTGAAGAAGCCAGGAAATAGAGCAGTTCCAGTTCTTTTGGCGGCATGTCAACGGTAGATCCTTTATAGATAACAGAATAGTTGGTCTGATTTACGATCAGATCCGGGTATTCCACGATCTTGCCGGAATTCTGTGAACTGGAAGATTTCTCTGGCTGGAAACGGCGGAGAACCGCTTTGACTCTGGCAACCAGCTCCTTGGAATCAAACGGTTTGATCATGTAATCATCTGCACCAAGTTCCAGACCGAGTACCTTGTCAAACACCTCACCCTTTGCAGATAAAATGATGATCGGCACGGAAGAACGCTGACGCAGTTCGCGGCATACCTGATAGCCGTCCATGCCCGGAAGCATCAGATCCAGCAGGACCAGATTCGGTCCGTAAGTATCAAATTCACGCATGGCACTTTCGCCGTCGTGAACAATTCGCGTGTTAAAACACTCTTTGGTGAGATACAAAGAGATCAGCTCTGCAATGTTCTCATCATCATCAACAATCATAATCTTTTGTCTGTTTACCATAATATATACTCCTCATGTTTTTAAATAATATTTAATAATGCTAAGGTCAAAAGCCTGAAACCACGATGTGCTTGCACAGGAGTGGTTTTATGGCTTAATGACCTGCACCGATATGAGCATAAAAGTGGAGCGTAAGCTTCACGATATGCGAATGTCGGATAGAATTGTGAGAGTACGAAGTACGGAACAATTCTTAAGGCATTATTGATTTTAACAGTTTTATTTGAACTCCACGATCGTAACTCCGGCATCACCCTCGCCGAATTCGCCAAGGCGATAGCTCTTGACATGCTTTTGGCGGCGGAGATAATTGTGAACACCTTTTCGAAGTGCACCGGTACCTTTTCCGTGTACGATACGGACGGAAGGAAGGTGGGCAATGTAAGCATCGTCAAGATATTTATCCAGCTCCATGATCGCCTCGTCGACGGTCTTTCCGAGCAGATTGATCTCTGTGCTGACAGATGCCGATTTGGACATTTTGATCTTGCCGGAACCGGTCTTGCTGAAATTGCCTCCGGTGATCACGGTATCATCCAGTTTTTCCAGATCCCGGATGTTTACCTGAGAACGCAGGATTCCCATCTGAACAAACAGGTTGCCTTTTGCATCCGGCAGCGTGCTGACCGTACCTTTGAGGTTCAGGCTCAGTACCTTTATGCTGTCGCCGATGTGCAGATCTTTGGCGGTAAGCTGTTTATGCGATTTTTTCGGAGCCGCATTCTTCGCAGAAAGCTTTTTGTCAACTGTGGACATTTTCTCACGCAGTTTGCCGCGTTCCTTTTCCATGTCTTTGGCAGACACGCCGGCAGCCTTTCCATATTTCTGGAAATTGCGGATCGTAGTATCGGCATAATCTTTGGCTTCCTGCAAAATGTTGCGTGCCTGCTCATTTGCTTCACGGAGAATCTTGTCGCGGCTTAAGTCCAGTTTTTCCTGTTTGGATTCAAGACGCTGCTTTAATTCGCGGATCTCTTCTTTATAGGAATTGATCTGGTCACGTTCCTGTTCTATTGTAACACGTTTTTGCTCCAGATCAGCAAGTAAATCTTCAAAATCTTCATCCTGTTTGGTCAAATGTGTTTTTGCTTCCTCGATAATGTCCTGTGACAGACCAAGTTTCTGAGAAATCGCAAAAGCATTACTTTTACCCGGAACACCGATCAGCAGCCGGTAAGTCGGACGCAGAGTTTCCACATCAAACTCGCAGCAGCCGTTTTCCACGCCCGGTGTGGAAAGTGCAAACACCTTTAATTCGCTGTAGTGCGTGGTTGCCATAACGCGGGAACCGCGGCGATGCAGGTTGGAAAGGATCGCGATCGCAAGGGCTGCACCTTCGGTCGGATCGGTTCCGGCACCAAGCTCATCGAACAACACGAGCGAACGGTCATCCGCTTCTTTTAAGATCGATACCGTATTTGTCATATGGGCGGAAAAAGTACTGAGACTCTGCTCAATGCTCTGCTCATCGCCGATATCCGCAAAAACTTCGTGAAATACGGAAAGCTCTGAGTGGTCAAATGCCGGGATATGCAGTCCGGCCTGTCCCATCAGGGTAAAAAGTCCGACTGTTTTCAGGGAAACGGTTTTACCGCCGGTATTCGGACCGGTGATGATCAGCAGTTCAAAATCCTTACCGAGCTGAATGTCGATCGGAACGACTTTCTTTTTATCGAGAAGCGGATGTCTTCCTTTTTTGATGAGGATACGGCCTTCCTCGTTGAAATCCGGCTGTGTGCCGTTCATCGAGCGAGAGAGCTGTGCTCTGGCAAAAATAAAATCCAGTTTTGTCAGAAGATCCAGGTCATCACGCAGAGCTTCGGTTTCTTCACCACATCTGGCACTTAAGGTGGCAAGGATCATCTCGATTTCTTTTTCTTCTTTTAATTCCAGTTCACGCAGGTCATTGTTCAGTTTGATGACAGCCATCGGCTCCACAAACAGGGTAGAACCGGTGGAGGACTGATCATGGATCATGCCCGGAATCTGTCCGCGGTGCTCTGCTTTGACCGGGATACAGTAGCGTCCGTTTCGCATGGTGACAACCGCATCCTGCAAGTAGGTGCGGGCGGAGCCATTTACCATCGTCTGGAGCTGAGCGTGGACCTTGTCGTTGATCTGACGCATGGAGCGGCGGATCTTGAACAGTGCAGGACTGGCATCGTCATTTAATTCCTCCTCCGAGGCGATACATCTGCGGATCTCGGAAGAAACCGGTGTCAGAGGCTGCAGTGCCTGAAACATAGCTTCCAGAGAATCCTCAAAATCAGGATCACGGTCATTTCTGGAATAAGCCTTTACCTTGCTGCAGACATCAAGAAGACTGCAGATCGAAAGCAGTTCGCTGATACCGATGATCGCACCGATCTCCAGACGCTTGATGGAGCCGCGAATGTCGCGGACGCCGCGGAACGATACCGCACCTTTCTGATAAATACGGGAAAGGGCATCGCTTGTCTCCTTCTGGAGAGCCTGAATCTCGTACAGATCCGTGGATGGCTGCAGATTGCGGCACATCTCTTTTGCAAGTGCCGAACCGGCAAATTCTGTGAGTTTGTCAATGATTTTATTATATTCTAAAGTTTTTAAAGCCTTTGGGTTCATATAGCATACCTCTTGTAGTGATGTGTAACAAAAGATGCCATACGAATTGTTCCGTACTTTGTACTCCCACAATTCTTCTACGCTCCGCTTCGGTCGGTGCTAAACATGTGCCACTGGCACATAGCACCCGCCATTCGCATATCGTGAAGCTTCCGCTTCACTTTTATGCTCACGTCGGGCGGGGTATTAAGCCATAAAACCACTCCTGTGCAAGCACATCGTAGTTTCAGGCTTTTGCCCCTGGCATCATATAATTATAACTTTACTATTTTTCTATTGTACCCTATAATGTGGGTATGGTCAAAAGGTATTTTGAGCGAAAAGCCTATAATAGCAGAAGGGATCAGGTATATGGGTGAGAACGAGAAGAAAGAGTTTCATTTTATCAATGAACAGATCAAGAAAAAGCCGTTCTACCGACGTAAGTGGTTTACGCAGGGGGCAGCGGCGATTGCCCTGGCACTTATTTTCGGGGTGGCGGCGGGCGTGATGTTCGCGATCGTACAGCCGTGGGCGAGCAATCAGTTTGGAAAGCCGGATGAGCCGACACAGATCGTGATGGTTCAGGAAGAGACACATACTCAGGAGACAGAAACCGGACAGACAGAGCAGAAAGTGGATGACGAAAAGGAGACGGCAAAAGGCAGGAAAAAGAACAGCAAAGAAACAGATGCAATCGAAGAATACCGCATGCACTATGATCAGATGAAAAATGTGGTAGATTCTGCAGAAAATTCTCTGGTAAAGATTAAAAGCTATGTGGCAAAAATGGACTGGTTCAGTGAAAGCTATGAGAATGTGACGGAGACTTCCGGACTGGTGTTCCGTGTGGACAGCAACTGGCTTTACATCCTGACTTCCAGTCGTTTTATCAAAAGTGCACAGCAGATCACAGTAACCTTCCCGGGCGGAGAGGTCGCAGATGCAGCTGTCAGACAGCAGGATACGGTGACAGAGCTTGCGATTCTGGAGATTCCGCTCAAAAGTATAAAGGAATCCACGATCCAGAGCATTTCCGCAATTTCGATCAAAGGAATTTCCAGCGTAGAAAAAGGGGAATCGGTGATCGCAGTCGGAAGTCCAATGGGGTATACAGATTCGATCAATTATGGCATGATCACTTCGATTACGGAGTGTGAAGATGTGGACGGAGAGTATAAGGTGATCGCAACGGACATGGCGGCCAGCGATATGAGCTATGGATTTCTGCTGAATCTGGATGGAAATATGGTCGGCATTGTGGCACAGAAATTCAAACAGACTGGTGCGGCAGATACGTTGACTGCACTTGGCATTTCTGATATCAGCTATCTGCTGGAAATGCTGGCAGCAGGCAGGTCGCTTCCTTATACCGGTGTGGTCGGAAAGAGCGTCAGTGCCGATGTGGCAGAGCATTTCAGCGTTCCTTACGGTATTTATGTCAAGAAAGTGAACACAGATTCACCGGCCATGTATGCCGGGATACAGGCAGCCGATGTGATCACAGAGATCAACGGGGAAAGCGTTGGCTCGATGTCCGAGTACGAAGACATTCTGCGGAAATATCAGGAAGGTGATACCTTAAAAATCAAGGTCCGCAGAAAAAGTATCGGCGGTTATGCCGATGTAGAAATGAAACTGGTCATGGGAGCCAGATAACGAAACAGATAAGATCATGGTACCGGCAGCAAGTGATCTGTCCTGCACGGAACCATTCATGTTTATTTAATAAGAGAAAGGTCAAAACAATGAAATATATTGAAACATTGCACGAAGGCGAGAGACTTTCAGGAATTTATCTTTGCAAATACAGACAGTCTGCGATGACAAAAAACGGCAAATCATATGAGAATGTGATCCTTCAGGACAAAACAGGAGTGATCGATGCCAAAATCTGGGATCCGAACTCTCAGGGAATTGAGGATTTCGATATGCTGGACTATATCGATGTGGTTGGAGATGTCACAAGTTTTCAGGGAGCATTACAGGTTTCCATCAAAAGAGTACGAAAAGCAAGAGAAGGCGAATATATCGAAGAAGATTATCTGCCGGTCAGCGAGCGAAACATTGATGAGATGTACGAAGAGCTGCTCACGTATGTGCATAAAATCGAGAATCCGTATCTGAAGCAGCTTACAGACAGCTATTTTGTGGAAAATGAAGCTTTTATCAAAGCGTTCAAAGGACATTCTGCGGCAAAGAGCGTGCATCACGGATTTGTGGGCGGACTTCTGGAGCATACCTTAAATGTGACAAAACTCTGCTATTACTATGTAAAACAGTATCCGTTTTTAAATAAAGACCTTCTGTTGTGTGCGGCACTGTTCCACGATGTGGGAAAAATGAAAGAAATCTCCAGATTCCCGGAAAACGATTACACGGATGACGGACAGCTTCTCGGCCATATCGTGATGGGCGTGGAACTGGTCGGAGCAAGTATCCGCCGCATTCCGGGTTTTCCGAAAAAACTGGCAAGTGAACTGAAACACTGCATTCTGGCACATCACGGAGAACTGGAATACGGTTCCCCGAAAAAGCCGGCACTGGCAGAAGCACTGGCACTGAATTTTGCAGACAATACCGATGCAAAACTCGAGACATTTAAAGAAGCATTAAAGAGCAATAACGATAACAATGACTGGCTTGGTTATAACCGCCTGTTTGAGTCAAATATCCGCAAGACAAGTATCTGATCAGACAATGTAAAACAGTTAAAGAAGCCGGAAAAGTTTCTGTTCATGGAGGAATTAAATTTATGAAAAAAGACGATATGCTGGAAATTACCATAGAGGATATCAGCTCAGACGGTTCCGGCGTGGGAAAAGCAGATGGATTTGCACTTTTTGTCAAAGACACGATCCCGGGCGATCAGGTGAAAGTCAAAATCATGAAAATGAAAAAACGTTATGGCTATGCAAGGCTGATGGAAATTCTTGTGCCGTCACCGGACCGCATCCAGGCACCGTGTCCGGTTGCCAGACAGTGCGGCGGATGTCAGATCCAGCAAATGTCTTATGAACGTCAGCTTACCTTTAAAGAAAACAAAGTCTGCAACAATTTAAGACGCCTCGGCGGTCTGGATCTTTCTGCGATGGAAGTAGAGCCGATCTGCGGCATGGAAGAGCCATTTCACTACCGCAACAAAGCACAGTTTCCGATCGGCCGCGATAAAAACGGAAAAATCATTGCCGGATTTTATGCAGGCCGCACGCACAGCATCATAGCAAACACCGACTGTCTGCTCGGAGCAGAAGAAAATGAAGCAATCTTAAACGAAGTCATTTCGTGGATGGAAGTCTGTAAAGTAGATCCATATGATGAAAAGACCGGAAAAGGGCTGGTGCGTCACGTACTGATCCGCAAGGGATTTACCACAAAAGAACTGATGGTCTGCCTCGTGATCAATGGCAGAAAGATTCCACAGGTTGAAAAACTGGTGGACAGGCTTCAGAAGATCGAGGGCATGACCGCAATTATGGCAAATGTCAACACTGAGCAGACAAATGTGATCCTCGGAAAAGAAATCCAGCCGATCTGGGGTCAGGATTATATCGAAGATTATATCGGAAATGTCAAATACCGCATTTCCCCGCTGTCTTTCTATCAGGTCAACCCGGTACAGACCGAAAAGCTTTACGGAAAAGCACTGGAATACGCCGAACTGACCGGTAAAGAGACCGTATGGGATCTCTACTGCGGCATTGGAACCATCTCTCTGTTCCTTGCACAGAAAGCAAAACAGGTTTACGGCGTAGAAATCGTGCCGCCTGCCATCGCAGATGCGAAAGACAATGCCAGAAGAAACGGCATCCAAAATGCAGAGTTTTATGTCGGCAAAGCAGAAGAAATCCTGCCTCACAAATACGAAACCGAAAACGTCAAAGCCGATGTGATCGTAGTCGATCCGCCAAGAAAAGGCTGCGATGAAGCCCTGCTTGAGACCATCGTCAAAATGCAGCCGGAAAGAGTCGTCTACGTCAGCTGCGATTCCGCGACACTGGCAAGAGATCTGAAGTATCTGACCGCGAACGGATACAAAGCAGAACGCCTGGCAACGGTCGATATGTTCCCGATGACGGTGCACGTAGAAAGTGCCGTAAAACTTGTGAGGGAATAAGGGGATTTGCAGGATTTTAGGTGCAAAGTTCAGTCGTTTTGCCACCCATTTGCCACCCTAAAAAAATAAATATTGTAGTTGAACGGAAAAACGGTTGAACACTCTGAACTTAACAGGGATGTTCAACCGCCTTTTTTATTGTGTTTGTATTGCATTTTCAAAAACATCGACCGCCGTCTGCTGCATAGCATCGGTATTGAATGTATAGGTTTGCAATGTTGTTGTGATATCTTTGTGTCCTAATCGTTCCATGACTGTTTTGGGGTTTACTCCATTCTCTGCCAGGATTGTGCCGTGTGTATGCCGCAGGCAGTGTGCATGAAACAGCGGATTATTCAATTCATAGTGGATAATTCTTGCACAGTACTTGAAAGAATCCGGAGTCAGCAAGGCACCGTTTTCTTTGACACACAAGGGTAATATTTCTTTATAAGGTACATCTATGTCGGCACGGATCTGAGCAATTGAGCGATCCGGCAGCAGGTATGTTTTTGAGTAAGCCCCTCCGTATTTCAGTTTGTTTATCCGTCTTTGCTGAATGGCGAATTTTAATTCTTTTTCCAAAGTTTCACCCATTTTTATAGTACGGTAAGAGTCGTACTTTGGCGGCTTTATATACCAGGTCTTTTCAACCTTCTGCATCTGTCCATGTATTCTCAATTCGTGCTTTTCAAAATCTACATCCTGGCTTAAATCAATAGCAAATGTTTCCCCGATCCTGGTTCCGGTATTATATGGAACAACCAGCGACAGATGAAAACAGTTATCTGCCGGGAAGCGTTTCAGGATCTGGTTAAATTCTTCGGCAGAACAGATATATTCCGTATGTGCTTTTGCGGTCATGTCCATAGGCATCTTACCGATTTTTACAGCAACACAGGGATTTGCCTGGATGTATTTCAATGGCAATATTGCATAGTTCATAGCACCTTGAAGGCAGGTCAGTGTGTTCTGGATCATGCTCTTTGAAAATCCTTTTACTTTCATACTGTCAGCCCATTCTTGCACTTTGTCCGGAGCATATTGAAAGCTGCTTAAACGGTAGATACCAAAAGCAGGTTTCAGATGCAGCCGTATTTTTGATTCGTAATCGCGGTAAGTGTTATAGCTATAGCCATGATCTACGTTTTTATGTATGACAGTTTCTAGCCAGTAGTCGAGATAATCAGAAACACTGATTTCTTTTGGAGAAAAAGTTCTGCCTGAATTATTATACTCAGCTATGGCAGCAGCTCTTGCATCTAATGCTTCTTTTTGCGTCCGGAAGCCGCCCTTTTCGATTTTGTTTCGTTCTCCATTGATCTTTGCTGTATCAAAATAGTAAGACCAAGTTGAGCCTCTTTTTCTGACACCAGTTGCCATAATATCATCCTCCTGTTCGTAAAATGGGTATAAAAAATACACCTGTACAGGTGCTGGAGGATTGTGGTATAATCAGCTTGCTTAGAGATGATCATACCGGTCTCCAGACCTGTATAGATTCACTGATCCGCTTCGGTGCTGGTAACACTGGGGCGGATTTTTTGTTTTGATTTTATTTATTCTGAAAATTTCATATTGTCGATAGTATTTGAAAATTCATCATAGACACTGTTATCAATAATTTCTTCGCCATAGTCACCTGTCTTAGGCATTGCAATATAAGCATATACAATGCTATGTCCAGTATCTATTGATACAAGATTCATGAAAGCACTCTTGTAGTAGTACATTATTGATCGACCGGTTTTGCCATCTACTGAAATGTCACCTGTGTAAAATTCTGAATATGAATCATCATCTTTCAGAGGCGAAAGTGGAGCACCTAAAAATGCTTCGGATACGGATGAAAGAGATTCATCATATTCAAAAAAGTTTATATTGATGGGGATATTCTGGCAACGATAAGATACGCCAGGAGGTTCTGCATCAAGATCAGATTTTGTAATTTCCCAGTCATCCGGTATATCTATATCAATTCCGAAATCCTCAAAAGGAAAAGAAAGAGAAGCATCGGATACAGAAGACGTTTCGGTCTGAGCTGTTGTTTCTGTTTGCACTACGCTTTCTGTTTGTGATTCAGTTTCAGAAGATTCATCCTCAGTCTCAGAAAAGCTTTCAGTTTGTTGCTGTGTTTCAGGCGAAACGGTCTCTGTGCTGGATGCATTTTTGCTTCCGCAGGATGTTGCGGCAAAAACAGTCAGGCATAATAAAAATGTGGTTAAAATTTTCTTTTTCATATTTCACGTTCTCCTTTGAATACTTTTCTCTTTTCCAGAGATAATAACACCATGAAAATATTATTATCTCAATTCTTGGAACAGCACCATCTGTCGATTAGGCAGGCGGCAATTATGACCGGTGTTCCACGGTCTACGATCGGTGACATAGTGACCGGTCGAGTAAGTCCAACTCTGGCAACTATGGAACAGTTGGCAGCAGGGCTGAAAACCACTATTTCTGGCTTGTACGAGTCTGAGTATAAGTGATTTTCAAAAAAGCGTCCGGGATTCCGGACAACGCACAACTTTTTAGCTTCCGATACGTTTTATATAGTGAAAGGAAAATTTTACTAAAACAAATGTTCGAAAACAGTTGCATCACAAATATTTCTGTGATAATATGAAATCAAGGAATTTCGAACAAATGTTTGAAAAAAACGTGATCGGGAGGTACATAGGATGAAGTACAAAAATGCAGTTTTACAAATGTTGGAACGAATAAAAAGTGAAAAATCATGGAAAATGATTTACACATTTGTAAAAACGATATTGGAGCAGCAGGAGGATTAGTCCTCCTGTTTTTTTATTGTCACAAAGCGTTGGATGAAAGATAGGAAAAGTTTTTTATCAGACTCATTAAGTTTCCAATAATCAATAATTACTTGTCGAGCTTGTAAATCCTTAATGCCTATTTCAGTAACAGCTTTTGTATATTCATCCTCTGGTAATTCTTCGGAATAAGGTTCACCTTTTCCGGAAGTAAGCCATTCATAATTCACTCCAAATTCTTTACAGATCAACTTATATAAAGGTTCTTTTTGATCTGGGCGTGCAAGCATATTCAATTCTATATTAGCAATAACGCTTCTGCTTACGCCGAGACGATTGCCGAATTCGGATTGTGATAAATGCAATTTGTTTTTTCGTAAATCTCTTATTCGTTCATAAGTTTCTATTTTTATCACCTCCTGCGATTTCAATAGTAACACATAAAAATGTTTTGGTCAATACAAAAAGGGAACAAAATGTCATAAAAATGACTTGACAAAAACAAAACTAAAGTTTAAAATGTAGTCATCAAAACAAAAAAGGAGGCGAAAACATATGAAAAAAGCATTAACAATAACAGATGTAGAAGATGCAAAAAAAATTGCTGAGATTTTCGAATCTCTTGATATCAATGGAAAATTGCAAGCAAGAGCATATCTGTCAGCGTTGAGAGACAAAGAAATGTTGGAAGCAGAGCAGAAAGCGGGGTAAGAATGAAAGAACCGATGAAATTAGAAGTAAGAAATGAGGGTATTCGAGGACCGCGTTTAGTACTGGATGGTAAGGAATTGCACCATGTAAAAGAGTATGAAATAAAGAGTTCTGACTTTATAGGAAAAGCAGAACTCTCGTTGAAAATGCTGGTGACGTTTCCGGTTAACCAAGGAGATGTTTGAGAGCTACTTCCTTGGCGATTTCAATAAGGACAGGCAACGATACATTAGCACCTTTTTCAAGTGCTTTTTTCCATACAGGTTCGTTGGTGATATTGGCAAGAAAATCATGTCCTTGAGGTGTCAGATCTCGAACAAGGACACTGGTGCCAAAATCGTAATAATGAACAACGTCAATAAGTCCAGATGCTTCGGCTTGACGGATATGGTACAAAATTTCGTTGTGTTCATATCCAGAAAGAAAACCGGAATTTGCATCATCAGCATCGTATTCCCAAGGAGTATCGAAGTCGCAAGTGTCTTCGATGGTTAAGAGAATTGCACGGATGCAATTAGGATTAAGCTTCATGCAGAATCAACTCCTTTCTTTTGTACTCGGCATGGCAGTGCCTGTACAACAAGGATAAGAGAAAGACGTGGTGAAGTCAATAAAGAAAGCGGGGTAAGGAAATACCATTAGCAATCCTGTTGCTGTTCTGGATTGCGATTCTGACGATGAATGAATAGGAAAGTGAGGTGAGCAACATGAAAACATTCGGTGAAAAGCTGAAACAAGCCATGCAGAAATTACATTTAAACCAAATCCAAGTTTCCGGTCTGACAGGAAAGAGCAAAGGTTCAATTAGCCAGTATCTTTCTGATAAACAGGTACCACCAGAAGAAACGCAGGTGGATATAGCATTGGCACTTGGACTGGCTGAGGATTATTTCTCGGATAAAAACGATAAATTTTCTGTACTTCCGACTAAGGAAATAAGAAACAAAATCATTCCGAGGTTAGATATTAACGAAGCAGCAAAAATGCTCGGAATGAACCATAATACAGTTCGAAAAGGACTGCAACAGGGAGTTTTCCCGTGGGGGTATGGTATCCGGACGTCGGAAAACCGATGGGTGTACTTTATCAATGCAAAGAGATTTGCGGAGATTGAAGGAATTGCATTTTAAGAAAGGACAAGCAATGAAAAAAAGAGAAACAGAAACAACCGAAGTAACAGAAGAAACAACCGGAGCTGGTGTGATCGCCCCGATCGTAGCCACAGCAGCCGCAGCGTTCACGTTCTGGTGGCTGGGAAAATACAGTGTAATCTGTGAACGTGATATCGTTGGAACTGCTATTACCGTGTGGTGTGCGGTACTGATCCGTGTGCTGATGTTGGTGAGCAAGGAGGAAGCAGAATGAGCAAGATTATTAAGGTTAGTACGGATCTGAAAGTAACCGTGCATGATTTCCCACAGGGAACGATAAGAGAGCAGAACAGACAGCTCTGTGAGCTGATCGGGAACGGATGCGAGATGATCGAGCACGTCATGCCAAGACGACTGTATAACGAATTAGGGCATACGACAGAAATTAAACGTAAAGCCAGCAAGTGTGTGGCTATGCTGGTTGACGAAGAGTTTTTGTTCAAGAATGAACTTCAGTTTAACCCGATCGGCTGTTACCTGTACGAAACCGATAAACACGGCTCCCCGATCATGGGAAACATTTTGTTTGTAAGTGATACATATACAGGTGACGGTATTACGTTTTCGGGGATTGAAGAAGAGACATTCAACAAATTGTATGAACAGTTGAAGAAGCTGGCATGGAAAGCGGGGACAAAATGACAGCAGAAGAGAGAAGAAAATGGATTGGTGTATTACTGGATAAGGTACTGACAATTCATGAACAGGGAAAACATTATGTCAGTCTGGATATTAACAATCTTGATTATTCAATAATGGTCACCGTAACTGCAATAAAACATGGATGGGGTGCAAATAGAGGGTATGATTTCTATAAATACTGTATTATGGATCTTAGTACAAAAGAACTTCCAGTAATGGTCGAGTTTCTGGACAGCCTGATCGAGGACAAGGAGGTATCAGAATGATCGGAGTAAGCGAAGGGAAGGACCAGGAAGCCAGGGCCATCCTGGAATTGGCCGGGATTGATTCGGACAAGTACCGGATCTGGCACCATAATAGCATCTATGTGCATGCAATAAATGAAGAGACGAAAGAATCGGTGATCGTTGAGAAAGCGACACTCGAGCTAGTAAAAAGTCCCGGTGCTTTGGCGGGCGATCCGGGACACAAAAATAACATTTCAAGCTCATTATAGAGCAAACATAGGAGGTAAATCAAGTGATTAAATGCGAAAAGGCTAGCAAAGAAAGAGCAGATGTAAAAATGCAGGGTTCAAAAGAAGAAATTCTGGAAGAGTTTTCCAAGATTACACTGGCCGTATACGTGTTTTTACGTAAAACTGGTGTTAGAGATATTGATGCAATAAATGAAATTTCCGACTATGCGGCAGAAGGAATCGGCGAAGGCAGATTTGTACAGGAGGTAACCGAATGAAATATAAACAGATCAGCATCAAAGAAGCAGCAGATCGTTGCCGGAACGGCGAAGCGGTATATGCTGCCAGATGCATTGACGGCATGAGTTTCCGAGAGGTAACAGCAGCAACGATGCTGCTGGTGTTGGAAACCCCGGTTCCAGAAACAGAGACGAAGCCGGAAAAAAGTGGAAAAACAGCCTCCCCCAACAAAGAAGACCATAGACCGGGGGAAGGTAAAAGCACTGCACGAGGCAGGGTGGAGCAATGCGAAGATTGCAGATGAAATGAAGTGCTCCACATGGAGTGTGAGCATGATCCTGAAAGAACTCAGGGAGCAGGAAGAAAAACAAAGCGAGGTAAATACAGATAAATGAGCTATACGATCATTGAAAATGCCGACCATGCGGCGTGGCTGAAAAGCCGCACGCTTGGGATCGGCGGTTCAGATGCGGCTGCGATATTGGGGCTGAACCCATACAAAAGCAACGTGGAGTTGTTCGAGGAGAAAACCGGGAAACGGATGCCGGAGGACATATCCGACAAGCCGTATGTGAAATACGGAACGGAAGCAGAGCCTCTGATCCGCAGACTCTTCTCCCTGGATTATCCAGAATACAAGGTGCTTTATCATGAGAACCGCATCCTGCGGAGCGTTGAACATCCCTTCATGCAGGCTTCACTTGATGGCGAGCTGACCGATCAGGAAGGGCGGAAAGGTATCCTGGAGATCAAGACCACGAACATCATGAACGGTGCCCAGTGGGGCAAATGGGATAACCGCATACCGGATAACTATTATATCCAGGTGCTCCACTATCTGCTGGTGACAGGTTACCGGTTTGCAGTGCTGAGGGCACACATACGGTCAGACCGGGAAGGAGACAGGCGGACAGCCGTCCGCCACTATTTCATTGAACGTTCTGACGTTGAAGAAGACCTTGCGATGCTCTTGCAGGAAGAAAAGAAATTTTGGCAGCAGGTAACACACAACATAAGACCGGGCAGGATATTGCCGGGGATATGACAGGAGGTAAACATGGAATTAAGAATCACGACCAAGATGGAGCCGGGAACGCTCCCGGAGATCCAGTGGAACAGCAGCGAGCTGAAGGAAGAGATCCAGAAGAAGGCACAGGAATATGCATCCATTGCCTATACAGATTCCCAGACCGCAGAGATGCGTAAGGACAGGGCGACCCTGAACAGACTGGTGAAGGCGTTCGAAGAAGAACGAAAGCAGGTAAAGAAATTTTATGCGGCACCTTATGAAAAATTTGAGGCACAGGTGAAGGAAGTGCTGGAACCAGTACGCAGTGCGGTCAAAGTGATCGATGACGGGCTGTACGAGATCGAGCAGAAGTACCGCAGCGAAAAAACGGAAAAGATGCGTGAATATTATGACCTGTATGTCGGGGATCTTCGTTCTGTTATCCCTTTCGAGAAAACAGTAAAAGAAAGCATGTATAAAAAATCCATCACGGACAAGCATCTGGAAACCGCTTACCATTCGCTGTTCAACCGTATGTCTGAAGAAATGGAAGCACTTGAGGAACTCCCGGAACGTTTCCGTGACAAGGCTGTCCTGAAATATATAGAAAACTATAGCCTTTCGGAAGCACTCAGAGAGGGAAAACGCCTGGAAGAAATGGAAAAAGCCCTGGAAGAGCGAAAGAGAAAAGCAGCCGAGGAGAAAGCCAAAAAAGAAGAGGCATCCAGAAAGGCAGTACAGCAGGAAGAAACATCCGCTACTGCGGAAAACAAAGAAGACAGCAAGGCAGAAGTACCGAAAACTACGGCAGAAACACAGGAAGCAGAGAACACTACAGAAGTACAGGAAGAGATCTGGACACTTGACTTCCGTGTACGCGGCACCAAGAAACAGATCATGGATCTGAGAGAATACCTGATCCGCAACAACATTCAGTTTGGAAAGGTGGAATAAAACATGGCAGTAGCAAACAGTCTTGCAAACAGACAGACAAGAAGCAGCATGGCAACGTATATGTCCCAGGAAGCAGTGAGGAAGCAGATCAACAGCGTGGTCGGCGGCAAGAATGCCACCAGATTCGTCTCCAGCATCGTTTCTGCAGTACAGACAACACCGGCTTTGCAGGAATGCACGAACCAGAGCATCCTGTCAGCTGCATTACTCGGTGAAGCACTGAACCTCTCACCATCCCCACAGCTCGGACAGTTCTATATGGTCCCGTTCAAGAACAATAAAAAAGGCTGCAAGGAAGCACAGTTCCAGCTTGGGTATAAGGGTTATATCCAGCTGGCAGTGCGTTCCGGATACTACAAACGCCTGAACGTCATGGCGATCAAAGAAGGGGAGCTTCTCCACTACGATCCCCTGAACGAAGAAATTGAAGTGAACCTGATCGAGGATGACATCATCCGTGACGGGACACCTACAGCCGGTTATTATGCCATGTTCGAGTATGAGAACGGATTCCGAAAGACAATGTACTGGTCGAAGAAGAAGATGCTGGCACACGCCGAAAAGTATTCCCAGGCGTTTGGAGGGAATGGCGGGGCGAGATCGCTGGAACTCCTGGAAGCCGGGCAGATCCCGGAAAAAGACCTCTGGAAATATTCTTCTTTCTGGTTCAAGGATTTTGACAGCATGGCATTGAAGACCATGCTCCGCCAGATCATCAGCAAATGGGGCATTATGAGCATCGACCTGCAGAACGCCCTGGACAAGGACATGGCAGTGATCCACGAGGACGGAAAAGCTGAGTATGTCGATTCCGTAAAAAAGGAAGAACCGGTGGCAGAGCAGGAATACAGAGAAGTCACGGAAGCAAAGACGGATGTACCGAAAGCAGCAGAACCACCAAAAGAGGCAGATGCTTCGGAACAGATGAGCATGGAAGATATGTTCTTCAATAATTAAAACAGACCATCCCGTTGACCTCACCGGAATGGCCGCTTACGTAAAAAGGAAGTAGAAAATGAACAGTCAGAACAATAACGAAGAACCAAAGTTATTCACGTTCACCGTACCGGGCAAGCCGCAGGGCAAAGCCCGGGCGAGAACATTCCACAACAGCAAGAGCGATAAAATGAGCAGCGTAACACAGGAAAAGACGGTGCTGTACGAAAACCTGATCAAGACCTGTTTCCAACAGAAATACGGACAGAAACGGTTTGCGGATGATGCGTATGTGGTTGCTAATATCTTGGCGTATTTTGAGCCGCCTAAGAGCATCTCGAAGAAGAAAAGGGCAGAGATGCTGGAAGGGAAGATCTGGCCGGCAAAGAAGCCGGACAGTGACAATATCGCAAAGGTTGTGCTGGATGCCCTGAACGGCATCGCATACCATGATGATACACAGATCATAAAACTGAGCGTCACAAAGGCGTACAAAGAGGAAGCGTATTTGAGCGTTACTCTGATGCGGCTCGATACATAAAAAAGAGAAACAGGAGGCTGGTATGGCAAGGAAGAAGCAGGAAGGGAACCGCTTTTTCCGGATGGATGCAGACTTCTTCTCAGACAGAAAGATAAAGATCCTGAAAGCCCGCTATGGGGCGGATGGGATTGTCTTGTACCTGTATCTTTTATGTGAGATCTACAAGACAGGGTATTACTTACAGGTTGACGATGATTTTGAATATATCATCTCGGATGACCTGAACATGGATGGCAACAAGGTGAAGCAGGTCTTGAACTTCTTGCTGGAACGGTCACTGTTTGACGATACACTTTTCCAGTCGGACAAGGTCTTGACCTCTGCCGGAATACAGAGGCGTTATCAGGCGATGGTGAAAGCCAGAGCCACGAAAACGCCGATCACAGCCGAGAGGTTCTGGCTTCTTTCGGAAGAAGAGACCGAAACCTTTATTAAAGTGAACCATTCTTTAAATTCTTCTGAGAAAAAAAGCGGTTTTTCCGAGAAAAAAGAGGATAATTCCGAGAAAAATAACACAAAAGGAAAGGAAAAGAAAAAAGAATATATAGATATAGATACGGCTCCGCCGGATTCCTATTTTTCTGATGATTCCCTGAACAAAGCCTTCCTGCTGTTCCTGAAGACCAGGAGAGAAGAAGGTGCAAGGATCACAGAAGAACAGGTGAAGCTGTTGAAAGAGGATCTTAAGGATTTGTCAACGGATCCGAGGGAGATGGAGGCGATTGTCAGAAAAGCGACTGTAAGCGGCTGGAAGAGCTTCTATCCAATCAAGAAGCAGCCAGCAGCCAAGAAGAAGGAAAAGAAAACCGTAAAGAATACATTCAATGCATTTCCGCAAAGGGACTATGATTTCGATGCACTGGAAAGAACATTGAACGAGTAAGGAGGCAATATGGGACAGCGGACGATATTTGATTATCTGGAGGATGCAGAATGATTGTGACGAAATTGGACGTAGAACAGATGTGCAGAGAATGTCCGATGTTTGAACCGGAAATGAAACACAGAAAAGCTTCTATACCAGGAAGCGTGAAATCACACCATATGCTGACGATCACGTGCAAAAATCAACGTTTTTGTCTGCTTATGTGGTGTTATCTGGAGGAGGAAAGCTGATATGTACTATGGATTTGATGATTATTTTGAACCAGGTGAATTTGACGAGAAAATCGAAGAGTTAAAGAATGAGCTTAGGGAATCGGTGAAAAAAGAAATCAACGATGAAATCGAGAAACTGCGAAAAGAAAACAAAGAATTACAGGGGATTAAGAAAAATTTTGAGTCTATCAAAAGGGACTTTGAAAGAAAAAAAGAAGAATGTGAAATAGTAATGAAAGACGCTGAGTATCGTGCAAAACATGCAAGGCTGGCAGAACTGATGGAGCAGATGAAACTTGTATTATGGTCAGCAACATGGGAAACACGATACAAGAGAAAATGTAATAAATGTGATTCCTTGAGAAACGTTAAGGTGACGTTGCCGTCTGGAAAAGCTGTGGACGATGAGTGTAACTGCGGAGTAAGCAAGAAGGTGTATTATCCAAAAGAGAATGTGCTGTACGAATTAAGCGAGAGAAACAGAGAGTTCATGGCGTGGTACAGGAAAAAAGGACAAAAGGGAAAAGAGTATTTTGTTGAATATATCGATGCTGAATATGCGAAAGTGATAGTAGATCATAACAAGGGCTTCAAAGAAATAGAAGGGAAGGAACTGAGGAAAGTATTCTTTACAACAAAGGAAGAATGCCAGGAATTTTGCAGTTATCTGAATAAAAAAGAGGGAGTCACGGGATATGACTACGACAGAGAAGGCAACCTGATTGCAGAAAGTACAGGTGAGGATAATGAATAAAGTAATTTTAATGGGACGATTGACCAGAGATCCGGATGTTCATTATTCCGCAGGGGAGAGCGGCACATCAGTTGCAAGATATACATTGGCTGTAGATCGCAGATTCAACAAACGCGATGGCGAAGCAACCGCTGATTTTATCAGCTGTGTAGCGTTCGGACGCAGTGCAGAGTTTGCCGAAAAGTATTTCCGCCAGGGCTTGAAGATAGTGATAACCGGTCGCATCCAGACCGGGAGCTATACCAACCGAGATGGCAATAAGGTCCATACAACAGACGTGGTGGTTGAGGATCAGGAATTTGCGGAAAGCAAAGCGGCGGCACAGAGAAACCGGGAAGGGAGCAGCCAGGAACGACCGGAGCCGATGCCGGTAGATGCAGACGGGTTTATGAACATCCCGGAAGATTTTGACGAAGAGCTGCCATTTGCATGATGGGAAAGCAGAAGACATTGAGAGGGAAAGAAGAGACAGGAGAAAAAGATGTTCATACAGGAAGATGATCTAAAATTAAATGATTGGCAGTTTAGCCAGAGAAAATATTTACCGTACAAGGTAAAGAAAACGCTTGCGGAACGCAGAATCAAGGAATGGTATTACAACTGGGATGGTCAAGTATATTTGAGCTATTCTGGTGGCTTGGACAGCACAGCATTGTTGCATATGATACGAAAAACCGTAGGGTTGGAAGTCCCGGCAGTATTCTCAAATACTGGTTTGGAATTTCCTGAGATAGTAAGATTTGCACGTCAGGCCAGCGGGGAATTTGTTGAAATATATCCAAGATGGAAAGACGGAAGCAGATTAACATTTAAACAGGTAGTTGATAAATATGGATTTCCGTTAATTAGCAAAGAGACGGCACTGAAGATAAGGAAACTGCGGCATGGAAATTTATCAGACAGATACAGAAACTATTTGATGAATGGCGATGAAAGAGGGAAGTTCGGAATGCTTCCTAAAAAATGGAGATTTTTGTTGGATACACAATTTGATATAAGTGAACAGTGTTGTAACATTACCAAGAAAAAACCGTTTAAAGATTATGCAAAAAAGACTGGAAGAGTGCCATATATTGGGACAACGCAAGATGAAAGTTTTAGACGCGAACACCAGTATGCTCATACAGGTTGCAATGTATATGATGGAAAAACAATTAAGAGCCAGCCGCTTGGTCCTTGGACAAGGCAGGATGTGCTTAGATACATAGTAGAAAATGATATTGAAATATGTTCTGTATATGGCGACATAGAGCAAACGCCCGGTGGTATATACTACACAACAGGTGAACAGCGTACCGGATGCATGTTCTGTGCTTTTGGTGCACATATGGAAAAGTGTCCGAATAGATTCCAACGAATAGCAATGACACACCCAAAGCATTATCAGATCTGTATGGAATTAAAAAATAATGGGGTAAGGTATCAAGATGCACTGGAAACATGCGGAATAGAGACAGAAACATGGGAACATATTGGACAGATGAACATAATGGATTTTTTAATCACAGGAGAAAAACAATGTTGATTATAAGTCAGAATAAAGAAAAAGTAATGCGGTTTGGCATATCTTTCAACGCGTTAAAGTATGCAGAACGAACCGATCGCAAAGGGAAACAGACGATAGTCAGACACACAATCTGCATATCAGATGGATTACTGGAAGAGGTTGCGGAATACGAAAGTAAGGAGCGGTGTATGGAGGTGATGAAAGAGTTTTGCGAAGCATATACAGATGGATACTACACGACGGAATATTTCGATGATTTAGCAAAACCGCACAAAATGGCAATATATATGCGAAATCAAGTATATGAGTTTCCAGAAAAGTGAGGAGGATGAGTAGAATGGCGACTTGCAGTGATTGCCTGTGTTATTACTGCCTCTACTACTGGTCGGAGCGATGTCCCTACGGAGGGTGTTATGACGATCACAGAGCACAGGCAGATCTATACACGGATCATTATCCGGAAAGGCATCTGTGGTCAGACAGTCATAAGCCAGGAGAGCAGGCACACTGGTGCAGAGGCGGCAACTTATATCCGACAGAAGAATGCCCATATTTCGAACAGTATGAAGGGCAGAAAATAGAACAATGTTACCGTGCAATGATTTCCACGTTCCAAGATGGATACCGATCGTGTCCGATGATGGTGAATGGAACATGCGAAAAGTGTCTGCGAGATCTGAATGAAGCCATACAGGGAGGATGAATAACATGACAATATACCATAAAACATTGCAGTACCACGAAGGTGGGAAACAGCCAGGGCTTCCAGTGCTGAAAAATAATGAACAGCGGAGAGCGTGGCTCAGAAAATACAAAGAATGGGGATTGTGGTACGAAGACGAGAATATTGGATGTAAATATTACAAGTACGATTTTGACAACGGGGCAAGATTGATCGCGGAAACATATATCATTCCGGGCAATAAACACACTCCGGAAAGAGAAAGCTGTTATTTCCATCTGGTAGGAGGCCCGGAGGCTGAAAAGAAAAATGGAGTTCCTAAGTGGAATGTAAGAGAAGCTTACAGCAAATATCCCAACAGTGAAACGGAACTGGCAGAATTTTTGAAATCATTACAGAAGGGGAAATAAAAAATGAATTACGACAGAACGTGTGACACATGCAGATACCACGGCAGCAGAGGGGTCTGTGTGTGCCCGAAGAGTGAAGAGTTCAGAGATGTTACAGTGAACACATACTGCTGTGGACAATACGAAAGAAGCTGGAAAAAAGCTATGGTTGAGGCGTTCATGAAAGGGGCGGGAAGATGAGCGATGAAAGCAGCAGAAAAAAATGTAAAACGTAAAGCACATTATGATCATCTGGAGCAGAGTGTTGATGCTGATGCAGCCAGAAGATTCCATGAACCAGCCGCAGTAAAGAGCAAGATGACAAAACTGGCATCAGTCAAAATTATAGAACATTACATAGAACACACCGATGATGAAGACGGTGAAATCCTGGAAATAATAGCAAGGAAATGCATGAGGGGAGGCGATTCCGGTGGAGATGACGGAAAACGACAAGAAAAAGGAGTTCCTGAGAAGATACCGGGAATGTGAACGGAGGGAGCAGGAGATCCTGGAAGAGATCCAGAGGCTCCGGATGGATCAGATGTTTCCATCCAGTGTAAATGACGGGATGCCGAAAGGAAGCCAGCAGTCTGATCTGTCGGATTATGTGGTATCTATGGAAAGACAGATCGGCCGGCTGAAACGGGAACGGCTGAAAAAAGCAAGGACACGTGAACAGATCGACCTGGCAATCAGACGTATGGAGAACCCGGATGAGCAGAGGGTGCTGCGACTGCGGTATCTGTGGGGGCTGAATTGGGACGACATCGGAAGAAAGATGGGGTGTGATCCAAGACATGCAAGAAGAATTCACGGATGGGCATTAAAAAATTTCAAGATGTCCTAGAATGTCCGCCTTGCCATGTGATATAGTGTAATCAGTTCAGTTTGGGAATGATGCTGACATGATTGGTTCTTTTCATTTACCTCCGTATATTGTATATCTGCCGGGTCTCAACAGCCCGGCAGCATTGGAACATAGCTCAGTCGGTGAGAGCAGTCTCAAAGGAGATGGTGGCGAGAGCAGTCTCGTGAGTAGACAAAGGCGAAGGTTCGAGTCCTTCTGTTCCGATTTCCCTGATGGGGACATATAAGAATCCTTTCTCAAAAGAATAATACTTTTCCGCAAGAAGACATCTGGCAATGCTGGGTGTCTTTTTGTGTACTTACAAAACGACGAATAAGAGGTGGTGAGGCTTGGCAAGAGCACCGGATAAACGAATAGAACAAGCAAAACAGATGTATTTGCAGGGACAGAAATTAGTTGAGATTGCAAGTCAACTAAATATCCCGGAAGGGACAGTCCGAAGATGGAAATGCACGCACAAATGGGAAAACGAGCGTTCGGATATAAAAAGCGAACGTTCGAAAAAGAGAAAAAAAGGCGGTCAGCCGGGGAACAGAAATGCGACCGGGCCGCTTGGGAATAAGAATGCTGAGAAGTATGGATTCTTCCGGAAATACCTGCCGGAGGAAACGCAGGAAATCTTCTCGGCGATTGAACAGGCTGACCCGCTGGATCTTCTATGGCATCAGATTCAGATCGCATACGCTGCCATTATACGTGCACAGCGTATTGCCTACGTGAAGGATCAGCAGGACAAGACGATCGAAAAAATAGAAAACAAAGAAGGAAACGTTTTCGGAGAGAAATGGGAAGTACAACAGGCATGGGACAAGCAGAATGAGTTCCTGAAAGCCCAGGCACGGGCACAGGGCGAGCTGAGGAACATGATCAAGCAGTATGACGAGATGCTGCATAAAAACTGGGAGGCAGCCAGTGAGGAACAAAAGGCACGCATCCAGCAGTTAAAGGCACAGGCAGACAAAATCAGCAGGGAAAACGGAAACGAAGACCAGGAAGACGGGGTGGAGATTATCAATGATGCACCAAAAGAAACAGGTACGGATATCTGATATTGTGATCCCGAAGTATCTGCCGGTGTTCAATGACAGGAAGTACAGGCACATTATCCTGACATCGGGGCGAGCCGGTACGAAATCCAGTTTTGTGGCGATCCGTGCCAACTATCAAATCATAGCGGACAGTCATGGTTCAGTAGTGGTGCTGCGAAAGCATCACAACAAACTGCGAAAAACGGTGTATAAAGAAATGCGTCGTGGAATTGGCAGACTGCAAATACCGAAGAACCGCTTTCGGATCACAAAGTCACCGATGGAGATTAGCTACCGGAAGAACGGTTCGACCATATACTTTTCCGGATCAGATGGCATTGACGATACCAAAGGTATCATTGATGAGGACAAGCCGATCAAACTGGTCATCCTGGACGAGCTGACAGAGTTTTTTGAGGACGGTGAAGGAGAAGATGAACTGCAGAACATTGAAGCAACGTTCATCCGCGGCAACAGTTCCGGGTTTCAGATGATCTACCTGTTCAATCCACCCAAGAACCCGAATGCCCCGATCATGGAATGGCTGAAGAAGATGGAAGAACGCCCGGACTGCATCCACATTCACACAGATTACAGGGATGTACCGGAAGAATGGCTGGGGCGTGACCTGATCGAGACTGCCGAGACCATGATGCGTCTGGATAAAAAACAATACAGCTGGGTATGGCTGGGAGAGTGTATCGGCGTTGATGAACTGATTTATTATATGTTTTCCGGACGGCACAAAGGCAGGCCGGAAGAAGGACAGAAATATAACCTGATCGGCATCGGGGCAGACTACGGACAGCAGAACGCAACGACCTATCAGGCCTGCGGTATCAACGAATATCAATGCCGTCTGGATGGCTTACAGGAGTACTACCATTCGGGCAGGGAAACCGGAAAGCAGAAATCACCATCAGAGTATGCGGCTGATTTTGCAGACTTTGTGGAATCCCTGCAAGAGGCATATGGTTGCAACATCTTCTACCTGTACTTAGACCCATCGGCACGGGGACTGCAGGAAGAAATCAAGAGAACCTGCCGACAGAGAGGCCTGGCCATACATTTCAAGGATGCACAGAATGAGGTCGCACTTGGGATTGCCAGGGTTCAGAAACTGCTGACTTATGGGATTTTGCGGATATCGCCGGAGCAGAAGCACTTGATCGAAGAATTTGGCTTATATGAATACGACAGGAAACTATTAGAAAAGGGCAGAGAAGTACCGGTAAAAGAGCACGACCATTGCCTCGATGCCCTGAGGTATCTGGTCATGGGGCTCTGGAACAGGGTGAAGCGGTTCCTGCCAAAGGAAGAAAGGGAGGACAGAAATTGAATATTTTTCAATATTTTCGAAAGAAGGGAATCAATACGCTCCCTTCTTCTTTTTACGGAAAAATAGCGGAGTGGGAGAGCTGGTACAACGGAAATGTGAAACGGTTCACTTTCTACCGTGTGTATACCGGCAGGGGATGCTATAGCAGATGCAAGCGTCACAGCCTCGGCATGGCGAAGAAAGTCTGTGAGGATATGGCAGATCTGCTGCTGAACGAACGTGTGACGATCGTACTGGATGACCAGAGAACGGATGCATTTGTTCGTCAGATCTTGCAGGACAACCATTTTGACACACTTGGAAATGAATACCAGGAACGAAAGGCGTGCTCTGGAACCGTTGCCTATGTTCCGTGTATCGAGGACTTGCAGAGCGGTCTGCTGGGCGAAGTGACCGGCGGAAGAATCAAGATCAATTATGTGACTGCAAAAAATATCTTCCCGGTCAGTTGGGAAAACGGAAAGATTCAGGAAGTAATATTTGCATTTCCGAAAACCTATTGCACAAAGAGATATCTGCACTTGCAGCATCACAAGGTCGGCGGGGATGGAAATTACCGCATTGAAAATACCGTACTGCTGGTGACGGCAGGTTCGACCTGCGGGCAGGAGCTTACCGAAGAAGAGTGGCAGGAGGTTCCAATCTTTGCCGGGCTTCCGGAAGAGATCGAGACAGGATCAGCAGAGCCGCAATTTGTGATCGACAGGCTGAACATGGTCAACAATGCCGATATGGAAGACGAGGAGAACCCAATGGGTATCAGTCTTTTTGCGAACAGCATCGACATACTGCGGAAGATCGACACAGAATATGATTCTTATGCCAACGAGTTCGGGCTTGGACGTAAGAGGATTTTTGTGGCTCCGGAGATGCTGACGGATGAGAACGGCAACAAGGTCTTTGATGAGAATGACACGGTATTCTATAGCCTGCCGGAAGAAACCTTGAAAGACACAAACCCGATCTATGAGGTCAACATGGAGCTTCGCACAGAGCAGCACAGCAAGGCATTGAATGATGACCTGAATTATCTGTCTATGAAATGCGGGTTCGGAACAGAACGCTATAAGTTCGAGAAAGGTACGGTCGCAACGGCAACGCAGGTGATTTCGGAAAACAGTGATATGTACCGGAGTCTGTGCAAGCATGAAATCGTGCTGCAGAGTGCCCTGGAAGAACTGATCCGCATCATCATCCGTCTTGGTATTACCCTCGGTGAACCACTGAAAGAGGACGTAGAAGTCACAATCAACTTCGATGATTCGATTATCGAGGATAAGGAGGCAGAACGCCAGAGAGACCGGCAGGATGTCTCCATGGGAGCCATGGGGGTAGATGAGTACCGGGCAAAATGGTTCGGCGAAACACTGGAACAGGCCAGAAAGAACCTGCCAGTGCAGAACAACGTGATGGAGTGATGTCATGGCAGAGGAGAGAACCGCACCGGATGTGCAGCGGATGGGGCTGCAGGCTGAGAAGATCTGGAGGGAAGCCGAGAGGCGTATCATGGAAGATGTTATCCGCAGGATAAAAAAGGCCGGTGAGATCACATCAACGGCAGACTACCAGATCAACCGCCTGATCGAGATGGGCAAGTCCCGGGAAGAGGTGGAGCGGATCATCAAGGAGGCACTGGGGGCAACCTGGCCGGAAATGTTTGAGATGTATGACAAGGTAGCGGAATGGGAATATGTCCGTAACCGGGAGATCTATGAACAGGTCAATGATGATTTCCTGACGCCGGAGGACAACAAGTGGCTGCGACAGATCACAGAGGCAGCCAGGAAGCAGACAAAAGACACGCTCGTTAATATGGCACAGAGCTACGGATTTTCAGTCCTGATGGCAGGGAAGCGGGTGTTCACACCATTTGCCGAGTACTACCAGAAATACGTGGACACGGCCATCCAGGACGTTGTGACGGGCGGCACAGACTACAACTCGGCGATCCGGAAAGTCGTCACCCAGATGACGAACAGCGGGCTGAGGGTGGTGGATTATGCTTCCGGGCATACGAACCGGGCAGACGTGGCAGCACGCAGAGCCGTCATTACGGGCGTGAACCAGATCACGGCACAGGTCAGTGAGCACAACGCAGAAAAACTCGATACAGAGTATTTTGAAGTGTCCTGGCACCCATGTGCAAGACCAGATCACCAGACATGGCAGGGCAGGGTGTTCAGCAAGAAGGAATTAGGGACGGTCTGCGGATACGGAACCGTCACAGGATTGTGTGGTGCCAACTGCCGGCATACGTTCCACCCGTTCATTCCTGGCGTTTCCGAACGTCTCTATCCGGATGACTGGCTGGAAGAGCAGAACAAAAGAGAAGCCCAGACAAAAGAATGGAACGGCAAGCAGCTCAATGCTTACGAACAGACACAGCAGCAGAGGAAGATGGAAACCGCCATGCGTGCCCAGCGTCAGAAGATTCGGCTGTTAGAAGAGGCAGGAGCTGACAAGGATGACATCATGCTGGAAAAAGCAAAGTACCAGGGACAGCTGAACGAGTATAAGCAGTTTAGCAAGAAAATGGGACTTGTGGAACAGCGTGAACGAATCTATCAGGATGGACTGGGCAAGGTAGCGACCAACACGAAACAGCAGAACGCACGCTATACACCGGAGATGATACGAAACGCAAAGATTGATTCGAACCAGTACAAACGGTACAAGGAAGTGCTGAAAGAAGATGCCGGAAGTCTTGCGGATTTCAGGCAGATGAAGTATAATGATCCTGAGAAGTGGGACGAACTACAGCATAGATATTCGGTTGTAAGACTGTACGATGTTGATTCCGGTGAAATGTCCCCATCCAAGATTTACGAACTGGATCAGAAAGCATTTCAGACGAAGACAGAGCTTTTCACTGGAACTGCAAAAAGAAAAGGTAATATTGCAGTTATGGAATTTGACGGCGTTACAAAGTTTGGAAATAGTCAGTTGGATGAAGAAGGAGATTCAGCATATACCAATTTTAAAGGAGACAAAACAACTCTTGTTTTACAAACAAAATCGCCTAAATTTAAAACAACGGTTGTGGGAAATCATGACAGATTTGGTGATAGTGAAGCGAAACTGTTTGAATATGCAGCATCAGTTGCAGGAGATGGAAAAGAACATACACTTAACTTGTTGTCAGAACGCTGTATGTGCGAAAGCTGTCGAGGAGTTATGCAGCAGTTTAAAGAGAACTTTCCAAATGTCAAGGTAAATGCAGTATCGAATGCGAAGAAGCAGGCAGAAAAAAATAAAAACAAGCCATGGGCAGGAAGAACGAGGTAGGTAACATGAGAGCAGAAGATGATCTTACATATCAGGAATATAAAGAAGGCGTTGAAGATGCTATGCGTTACATCAAAAATCATGGTTGGACAGCAAGACAAGTTACGGATAGAATGACGGACGAAGATAACGATCTGCTTGTCGGTACATCAGAAGCACTCTGGATCATTTCTATTGGAGCTTATGAAGTAGAGCACGACATTCTGGAGGAGAGAGTACTGGAGCAGTTGTCGTATCATATCCCACGCTATGAGATGGGAAAATACAACGACATCACGCCGGAAGAAAGAGAACTTCTGGAGAAAGATATCGCATTTATCCGTTCAAAAGTGGAATTGTGGAAGCTGAAAAGCTATGATGATTAAAAAGTAAAGATACAGGTATACAGCACGCAGAGATGCGTGCTATTTTTGTACCCATTTTGCAGGGAGGTGAGAAATATAAAAAGTAAAACCTATGAAGAATTTGTCGAGAAATTCAAACCGAAGAAAACGACAGACGACTGCTATACACCATCGGAGATATACGAAGTCATAAAGGACTGGGTGTGCAAACGTTACAATATTGATCCTGAGAACGTGATTCGCCCATTCTGGCCAGGCGGCGATTACGAAAAAGACGAATATCCGCCGGGATGTGTGGTGGTGGACAACCCACCTTTTTCCATCCTGAAAAACATATGTGAATTTTATCTGGAACGGGGCATCCCGTTCTTTTTGTTTGCCCCGTCACTCACGGCATTATCCGGCAAGACTACCTGGGACAGAATGAACCACATTGTGTGTGACTGTTCGATCGTGTACGAAAACGGGGCAACTGTGAGAACATCGTTTATTACCAGCTTCGAACCGGAAACGGTAGCGGAGACATCACCGGAGCTGACAAAGCTGGTGAATGATACAGTGGAAAAGCTGAAGCAGGAAAAGACACGGAAATTGTCAAAGTATGATTATCCGGATCATATCGTCACCGCTGCCATGATGCAGAAAATGGCACACTACGGCGTACATTTCAGGGTAAGGCGTGAAGAATGCCAGCTTGTGCGAAGCCTGGACGCCCAAAGATCCATGAAAAAAGAGATTTACGGGGCAGGGCTTCTGCTGTCAGACCAGGCGGCAGCCAGGAAGCAGAACGCAGAAAAGCAGGCAGCAGAAAATGCCAGAAAGCAGGCAGAGGATGCCATCTGTTATGAACTTTCAGAACGTGAGAGGGAACTGGTGGAAGCATTAAATAAATCAATATTAGATTAAGAAAGCGAGGATAAGAACATGAAAAGATACATTGGAACCAAAATTATAAAAGCAGAGCCTATGACAAGAGGGGATTATAATAAGTATAGAGGATGGCAGATTCCTGTAGATGAAGAACCGACAGAAAAAGGGTATCTGGTTAAATATTCAGATGGATACGAGAGTTGGACACCATTAAAGCAGTTTGAGGAAGCATATAGAAGATGCGACAATATGCCATTTGGACTTGCTATTGAAGCATTGAAGAAAGGGAAAAAGGTTGCAAGAAAAGGCTGGAACGGTAAAGGAATGTATCTGTTTCTTGCGGATGGACAGGACTTAACTTCTTGTTTTTCTTCTGGGGACTTCCAGTGTGCAAGTTCCGTGTGTATGAAAACAGCACAGAATAATATCTGCGTAGAGTGGCTCGCTTCGCAGGCTGATATGCTGGCAGATGACTGGATGTTTGTGGAATGATAGAGCACTACACCGTCACAAAAGACGCGGACAGGCTTGCACCGAACTGGCTGGCGAGCCGGATCAATTACAAAACGGTCAAATTATTATACCGGGACATTGACGGACACGCAGAGCTGAAGGGGGTGAAGATTGGCGATGAAGTGGCACAGATTGGCGACACGCTACAGTTCAACGGCAGACGGTTATCCGTAGGAAGGCGGTGAGAAAAGCATGATAACCATTAAAATGACGGAGCACAGTATCCGGATGACCGGTCACGCCGGGACACATTCCGAGAGCGGTGCTGACCGTGCATGTGCGGCGGTATCCGCACTGACCTGCAACCTGGTCAATTCACTGCATGATCTGACGCAGGACAAGATACGGGCGGAATTAAGCAGTGGAGATGCAGACATCCGGTGGGATCGCCTGTCAGAACAGGGAAAGCTGTTGATGGATTCGTGGTTTCTTGGAATCACGGAGATCAACCGGGAATACAACTGCATACAGTTTCAGTAACGGGCACCCTGTGAGGTGCTTTTCTTATGCCCAAAACATGAAGGCGTTAAAAGCTTGGGAAAATCTCGAAGGAGGAAAACACAATGTATAAAAAAATGAATTTAAGGCTCTTTGAGGACGGCAATGCAGGAGGAGCCGGCTCTGCTGGACAGGGTGACGGTGCCGGGAATGGAGACGGCGGCCATACGGGAAACGCCGGGGCAACATATAGTTATGAACAGGCGGAAGAGATTGCAAACGCAAGGGCAGGCAAAGCGGAACGTGCGGCACTTGCCAATTATTTCAGACGCCAGGGCATGACGGAGGAAGAAATCACGACAGCAATCAGTGATTTCAAAGCAAAGAGACAGGCGAGTAAGCCGGATGTGGCTGCCATCGAAAAAGAACGCGATGACGCAAAAAAAGAACTGGAATCGTACAAACAGAAAGACATCCTGAAAGAAAACGGTGTAGATGCAAAGTACACAGATTTTGTGTTGTTTGAGGTATCGAAGAAAGTGGATGACAAGACCGATTTCAAAACAGCTTTAAAAGCGTTTCTGAAAGATAACCCGCATTATGCAGGTGGCGGTTATCGTGTGAACACACAGACAAAACAGAATGGGGCGGCAGGATCCGGAGGCACAGCCGGAAACAATACCAATGATTTTGTTAATTCCTTAATCAGAAAGGCGGCAAGAAGATGAGAAAAAGAATGAATTTAAGACTGTTTGATTTAGATGCATCCCTGATCGACCGCAGCGGTGCAGAATCCCTGATCCCGGAGCAGTATGCAAGGGAGATCATCCAGGGCGTTGTATCAGAATCAGCAGTACTGAGAATGGGCAGAAGACTGCCGAACATGAGTTCCAACAAGCACCGCATGCCGGTACTGGACATGCTCCCGATGGCATATTTTGTGAATGGGGACAACGGACAGAAACAGACCACAAAGATGTCATGGGATAAGAAATACATCACTGCGGAAGAAATTGCAGTCATTGTACCGATCCCGGAAGCAGTTCTGGAAGACGCAGACTACGATATCTGGGGCGAGGTAAGACCGAGGGTACAGGAAGCTTTTGGAAAGGTGATTGACGGTGCAGTACTTTTTGGAGTTGAAAAACCGGCATCCTGGAGGGATGACCTGGTAGCAACCGCAACGAAAGCCGGAAGCGTTGTAAAAACAACGGCTGACCTGTATGCGGATATCATGGGTGAGGATGGTGTCATTGCAAAGGTAGAACAGTCCGGCTATTTTGTGAACGGACACGTTGCAGATATTTCCGTAAGGGCGAAACTCAGAGGTCTGAAAGATACGACCGGACAGCCAATTTTCAAAACCGATATGCAGTCCGGCACAAATTACACGCTGGACGGTTCCGGTATGTATTTCCCGAACAACGGAACTTTTGATAAAACGAAAGCACAGATCATCACAGGCGATTTCTCGCAGCTGGTTTATGCGATGCGTCAGGACATTACATTCAAACTCTTCACCGAGGGTGTTGTCCAGAATACAGACGGCACGATCGCTTATAACCTGATGCAGAACGACATGGTGGCACTGCGTGCAGTTATGCGTCTGGGCTGGGAGATCCCGAACCCGATCAATTCCCAGCAGAAAGACAAGGCAAAACGTTGTCCGTTTGCAGTCCTTGCACCTGCAGTATGAAAAGAACAGGGAGGCGGTGAAGCATGGCACACTACGCAGAGTTTGGGTACTACCGGGATGAATACGAAGGCGGTATCGAAAAAGAAGCAGATTTCAAAAAATGCAGACGCATTGCAGAAAGCTATATTGACCAGTACACACTGAACCGGATCACCGATCCGGAAACCGTGCCTGGATTAAAGGACTGTACCTGTGAAATGACAGAAGCGGTCTTTGATGTGTGCTATAAGGATGACGGGCAGGTTAAGAAGTCCGAAACGACAGACGGGTATTCTGTCACCTACGTGACGGAAGTGTCGGACGGAACAGATTGGACAGCTCTGCTTGGACAGAAGATGTACCAGATCTGCAGGCGTTACCTGCTCCATACCGGTCTGCTCAGCAGGAGCCTGAAATGCTGACCAACACTGACGCAACCCTCTACCACCGCCGTTATAATCCAGTTACCCGTCTGGATGAATGGGGGTGTACATACATCCCGGCTATTTGGTGGTATGAGGCAGAACAGTCCAGTGTCACCACGGAAGGCAGGAAGACCGCGGACACTTTCACGGTCCGCATCCCAGATATAACAGTCCTGGTGAAAAAGGATGATTACCTGGTAAAAGGGCAGTGCAGCGTGCAGATGAAGACGGCGAAAGACCTGGCCGGCACAGAACACTTCAAGGTGTCGGCGGCAAATTATAACCGGTACGGAGGAAATCCGCACATCAAGGTGACAGGGGGTGCATGATGGCAGAGACCAGGAAAACGTTCCAGATCCGGCAGCCGCAGGACGTCCGTTACAGCGGACATGGCAGCGGCGGATTCACAGCAAGCCTAGAATGGGATGCCGGGCTTGCAGCAAGGCTTAACGGAAATCTTGCCAGGGCACAGACCTACGTGGATCAGACATGTATAGACCGTATGGAACCGGAAACACCGTTCCGGAGCGGTGTACTGAGGGAAGCGGCAACGCTTGGCACGGTTACCGGTTCCGGTCTGATCGTGCAGTCCACACCATATGCCAGAAGACAGTACTATGAGCACAAAAAGCAGTCCAAATGGTTCGAACGTATGAAGAACCGGCACAAGGACAGTATCCAGAAGGAGGCGGGTAAAATTGCATGCGGAAAGTAGCATCATCGAGAGCATCCGCACATTCTTCCTGACCTGTCCGTTTTTACATGACGGCCGGGTCAACGTGGATTACCTGGGGGAGGAGATGAGTTATTCCATCGACCCGCTCCCATGTGACCCGGTGATCCAGAAATATGTGGATGGCGGGAAAAAGAAACAGTACCAGTTTGCGGTCTGTTCCAAGGAAGTTTATGACGAGGACGCCAGGGTGAATATCGAGAACAGCGGCTTCTACCAGGAGCTTCAGGAGTGGCTGGAAGAGTCCTCGGACAATGGGGAACTTCCGGAACTGGCAAACGAAAAACAACATGCAACAGCAGTTGAAACATTAAACAGCGGTTACCTGTACGATGCCGAAGCTAATCTTGCTACGTATCGTATCGAGTGCCGCTTAATTTATGAACAGGAGGCTTAAATTATGGCAGAAAAAAATAATAAAACGAAATTAGTCAAGAGAACCGGCAGGGTGTCCTTCTACGGCGTACCGGCCAGCGATGGGGCAGAGCCAACAGATTTTACCCGTATGGAGAAGTTCACGACACTTTCAGAGTCCAAGAACCCGACCACCTATGAACGCCAGTACGTGGACAAGGATTCCAGCGACAGCGACGTGACCGGTTACGGCACCTCATGGTCCTATAACTTCGACATGCACGAGAACAACCCGATCCTGATGGACATCGCATCCGTGCACGATGACGAGCTGACCGGGGAGACCAGGAACATCGTGGTCGTGGACTTCTTCGATAAGGGCGAAGCGACCAAAGAGGATGAATTCGTGGCAAGAAAACGTGAGTTCTCCATCCTCCCGGATGCATCCGGTGACGGAACCGATGCACTGCAGTATTCCGGGTCGTTTGGCGTGAAGTCCGAACCGGTCAAGGGCTATGCCAAGGTTGCGGCAGACGGCAAGAGCTGCACGTTCCTGGAAAAGCCGACCGTAGGCTGATGACCTGTGAACCCATTATATGAACCACTGCCGAAAAGCGTTGAGGTTGGGGGCATCCTGTACCCGGTCAAGACGGACTTCCGGGCAGTGCTGAAGCTGATCGGGGAAGTGAAGCAGGCAGGGGAGCCGGGCAGCCGGATCTTTCTGATCCTGCGGTTATACAAAAAAGAAATCCCGCCGGACATCCAGGGGGCTGTCCAGGCGGTCACGGATTTCATTGCCGGCATCCGGTCATCAGAAAAGGAAAAAGAGTGTGGATGCAGTGGAAAACAGACGTTCAGCTATGAGAAGGATGCACCGTATATCGTCAGCGATTTCCGGAACTATTACGGCATTGACCTGCTGGCCTGTAAATATCTGCACTGGCAGAAGTTCCAGATGCTGCTGGAAGGCTTGCCGGATGATTCCGGCACGAAAACCCGCATCGGCTACCGTTCGATCGATGCCGGAAAGATCAGGGACAAACAGGAACGCCAGCGGATCCAGAAGATCCAGCGGGCAATATCCCTGGAAGACGAGCGGGATGAGGAACAGATCGGTGACCTGTTCGCGGCTGCGATGTGGGGAGACTGATAAGAAGATGGGAGGCAGGAAATGGCAGACGGAACACTAAGATTTGACACTGAGATCGACGAGAGTGGATTTCAGAAAGGCTTAAAGCGGATCGAGCAGGCAGCGAAGGGTGCAACGCAGCAGACTGCCTCCGATGCACAGGACGCGGCAAAACAGGCAGAGCAGGCCGTTTCCCAGGCGGCAGAGGAAGCAGGGAAAGACGCAGAAAAAGCGGCAAAGCAGGTGGAAAATGCACTGGAAGATGTGCAGGACGCAGCAGAAGATGCAGCGGATGCGGTCACAGATGCGGCGGAAAATGCCGGACAGGATGCCGCAGAGTCCGTGCAGGACGCTGTGGACAACATTGTGGAATCTGTGGAAGAAGCAGGCGAGAGTGCAGCGGAAGCAGTAGAGGATGCCATGTCGGACGTTGTGGACAGCGTTTCGGATGCGGCAAAAGACGTGGGAGACAGTGCCTCTGACATAGGCGACAGCATCGGGGACGGGTTCGAGGAAGGGACAGACCAGGCAAGTACAGCTATTGATGCCCTTGCACAGGCCCTGGTAGCTGCCGGGGTAACGGCATCCGTGAAAGCAATCACGGACGCACTCATGGGCTGCACGCAGGAAAGCACGAAGTTCAAAACGGCGATGGCCAAGGTTGGCACGATCGCAGACGAAACCCAGGAGCCGCTCGGTGATATGCGGAATGAGATCCTGGCATTGTCCGGCGAAACCGGAAAGAGTGTCGAGGAACTGGCAGAAGCGGCCTACCAGGCCATTTCTGCATCGGTAGCGACCGAAAGTGCGGTGAATTTTACCAGCAAGGCGAACAAGCTGGCTGTCGGTGGGTTTTCCGACACCACGACCGCCGTGGACATCCTGACGACCGCCATCAACGCTTATGGTATGTCAGCGGATGACGCGGCGAAGATCTCAGACGTCCTGATCACAACGCAGAACCTGGGCAAGACCTCCGTTGCACAGCTGGGTGCAAGCATGGGCATGGTCATCCCGCTGGCGGCGGCTTACAACATGGACCTGGAAGACCTGTCGGCAAGTTATGCATTGCTGACAGCCAACGGTACACAGACCGCCCAGGCGACGACCTACGTCAAGGCGGCCCTGAACGAACTTGGGAGCACAAGTTCTGTTGTCGGCTCAACGCTCAAGAAGAAAACCGGCAAGACTTTCGCCGAACTCATGAAAGAAGGCAATTCGCTCGGGGATGTGCTGCAGATACTGGCAGACAGCGTGGACGGTGACACGACCGCATTCAACAACATGTGGTCAAGTTCCGAGGCCGGTGTCGGCATGCTGTCCATCCTGAACAGCGGAACGTCCAAATACAACAGCCTGGTGCAGGCGATGGAAGGAAGCACCGGGGCGGCGGCTGCCGCATTTGAGAAGATGTCGGAAACCGGGGAATTTGCCCAGCAGCGTTTCCAGAACGCCACCAAGAACCTGAAGATAGCGATCGGTGATGAGCTTGCACCGGTGCTGATGGAACTCCAGCAGAGCGGGGCAGATGCGATGGAATGGGCAACGGAGTTTGTCAAGGAACACCCGGAAGTTGTGGCGGCAGTAACGGCACTGGCGGCAGCCCTTGCAGTACTGGCAGCAGCACTGGTCGGGTTGCTGGTCGTTCAGCAGGTACAAAAAGCATTTGACGCATTTGCAGTGGCACTTCTTGCGAATCCAGTCGGTGCGGTGGCAGTAGCCCTTACAGCCCTTACAGCGGCGGCCGTTGCATTCGGTGCGGTCATGAAAGACCGGACATCGGAGTCAGTAAAGAACCGGAAGGCGATCGATCAGTGCAAGGATTCCTACGATGAGCTGAAAGACAGCATGGAAGAGCATGCGAAAGAGAGAAAAGAAAGCATCAAAAGTGCGAAAACAGAAGCGGCTACCTACCAGAACCTTGCGGACAAACTCTACGAGCTGGCGGATAAAACAAATAAAACAGCCTCAGACAAAGCACAGATGAACACGATCGTCGACCAGCTCAACGGGGCCATGCCGGAGCTTGGGCTTTCCATTGATGAAACAACCGGGGCACTGAACAGAGAGAAATCCGCAGTGGATGCCGTGATCGATTCCATGAAGCAGCAGGCACTTGCAAATGCTTATCAGGAACAGGCAAACAAGGCGGCTTCTGATCTGGCAGAGGCACAGATCCAGCTGTCAGAAGCGGAAGAAGTGCTCAACGACCTGCGGTCACAGGCAGTAAAGAAGATTAACGAACATAACGCTGCGGTACAGGACGGCACGGAATCCGTGCAGGAAATGGCGAGCAGTTATGCAGCGGCCGGCGAACCGGTCGATAAATATGCATTACAGCTGAACGCCCTGAACGGCCAGATAAAAGAACAGGAAGAAGTCGTTGCCGGCTTACAGGGGACAACTTCGGAAGCAGATGAAAGATACAACAAAATAGCGGAGAAAGCTTACGAGTATAAAACCGCTGTTGAAGAATCAAACCAGGGCGTATCAGACTCCGCAACAGAAATGTCCGATGAGGTCAAACAAGCCTATGAGGACATGAAAACGTCCATCCAGAACAGTCTGGAGGGTGCAACGGATGCGTTCAAGAAGTTTTCCGGAGGCGAAGAGATCGACAAAGGCAAGATCATAGAGAATCTGGAAAGTCAGGCCAAAGGAGTAGAAGAGTGGGGACAAAACCTGAAAGCTCTTGCAGGTCGGGCAGGGGAGGGGATGACCAAAGAACTATATGATTACCTGGTCAAATTAGGACCCCAGAGTGCAAATCTGGTCAAATCCTTCACCCAGATGACAAGTGATGAATTACAAGATGCAGCAACGGCGTTTTCGCAGGCTGGTGGTGAACTTTCAGAAGGCATTACGAGTGAACTGGCCACTGCATCTGCGAACTGGGAGAATGCAGGGCAGGAAATTGCCCAGAAAGCAGGCGAAGCCGGAGAGAAGAGCGGCAAAGAGCACACGGAAAAAGCAAAAAGCGGGATCGAATCCGGCCAGAAGGAAGTCACGGAGGCGGCCAAGAAAGGCGGCGAGGAAGCCGGAAAAGAGTCGCAGAAAGCAACAGCGGACGGAATCCAGCAGAATTCCGGGCAGGTGTCACAGGCGGCTGGGGATTCCATGAAAAAAGCAGCAGACACGGCAAGGACTTACCGAAGTTCTTTCGAAAGTGTTGGCCAGAGCATGTCAGAAGGTGTTGCAGTTGGAATCAACAGGGGATCACCTTTTGTACAGAATGCGGTAAACAGCGTCCTCCAATCGGCTGTAAATGAAGCGGAGAAAAAAATAAAAAAGAACAGCCCGTCCCATGTATGGCGTGATGAAATCGGACTCAGCATGGCTGAGGGTGCCGCAGTCGGAGTTGAACGCGGTGAAAAAATAGTAAATGACAGTGTTGTAGCTATGGCGGACTCATCACTGGAAACCGCAAAGGATACACTTGAGATCCATTCACTGTCCAAGGTTTTCAAGGACGAGATCGGTAAACACATCGTCGGAGGTGTGATCAAGGGCATTGAAGCCGAAGTCCCGAAGCTGAAAAAGACCATGAAAAAGATGTCCGAGGAAGCTGTCAAGGCAGCCGGTGAAGTGGATGCGGCAAAGGGCGGTTATTCCGATGCGGCGTCTGCGATCATGGAATCCATCACCAGCGGGCTTGACAAGCGTCAGGAGCTCCTGGTTTCCAAGCTGGATAACAAGATTGACGGCTATGTGGATAAGGTTGTAAAAAAATACGAAAAACTGGCCGAAGACAAGAAAACAGAGGCGGGCAACACCACGGATGCAGCCCAGAAGAAAAAGCTCCAGGAAGAAGCAAAAAAGCTCCGGAAGAACGCCAAAAAGATCAAGAACTATGCCAACAAATACACATCAACGTTCATGGATGCCCTGAAAGAAGGGACAGAGAAAGCTTACAGTAAGATCGAAGACGACTTAGACAAGAAGCTGGACGAGATCGCAGACAAATACCAGAAGGCTTACGACCAGATCATATCATTTCGGGACGACATGAAAAAGAAGATGTCAGAGCCGGCCAATATGTATGACCTGGACACCCAGCTGACACAAGTCGAGCGGTACCAGGAAGGTCTGAAAAAGCTCAAGGACAAGATACCGGAAAGCCTGATGGACCAGATCCTTGGCATGGACCTGAACGAGGCAGACAACTTCGTGGAGCACCTGAACGCAATGTCAGCGGAAGAACTGGCGGCGTACAAGGAGAAATGGGAACAGCTGCAGAGTTCGTCCAAAACCTACAGCAAGGAATTTTTCGAACAGCGTCTGACAGACACAAAAGCCGGATGGACGAAAGAAGTGGAAGAGGCAGCCAAGACCGCACAGGAAGCAACCGAAGAAGCCGGAAAGAAGATCGCCAAGAGCCTGATCAAGAGTCTGAATGGCGAAAAAGAAACGCTGAAAAAATCCATGCGGGGCATTGCAAAGGATATGATCGAAGCGTTTAAAAAAGCGTTTGGGCTTGAAAAAGACGGCAAAAAAGCAGAAGGCAGCAAAGCGACAGCAGAGGCAAAGGGGACTGGAACTGTAGCTTCGGGCAAGACATCAGCAAAGAAAAAGAAAACGACTGCCAAAACCAAAAAGGAAGAAAAAGAATGGCAGGTATACCGGGAAACAAAAGAATATGAAAAAGCCAGGAAGAAAATCGAGCAGGGCACCCAGGCGGAAATGCAGGCAGTCATGGCAGAAGTGGAAAGGATGCAGAACACAATTGCAAGCCTGGAATCCATGGGTGCAAGCCCGACGGTCAACGTGTCATCACCACAGATCAGCCTGGCAAATAATCAGCCGGTGCAGTTACAGGCTGAGATCCATACCACGGTCGACCTGGATGGAAGGACGGTAGGCAAGGCGGTCACACCATACGTCAATGAAAACATGAACACAATACGGAACCGGCAGAGGAGGGGAAGCTGATGGATGTACAGATCGGAAAGTATAAAATGGGCGATTTTGGGCTGAAACTGTTGGGTGTGGACCTTGGTACGCCGTCCGTCCGGAAAAGTACCGTGACCATCCCCGGCAGGAACGGTGCACTGGACTTGACGGAAGCCATTACTGGTTTCCCAGTGTACGACAATGCAACACATAAGCTGACGTTCGACTTCAAGGACGGGACTTACAGCACCTGGCTGTCAAAAGCCAGTGACATCCGCGGGAAACTGCACGGCAGGCGGCTCCCGGTCATCTTCGGGGATGACGGCTATTATTACGATGCCAGGGTAAGCGTGGACAGCAGCAAGCTCAACCAGCATTACAGCCAGATCGTAGTCACGCTGGATGCAGAGCCGTACAAGCTGGCACGGAAAACGTCACTGGATGACTGGGAATGGGACAGCTTCAATTTTGAAACGGATATCATCAGAGACTATAAAAACATCCCGGTACCGGGTGAAATCACGGTCGTAGGGGATGTGATGCCGACGGGGTGTGTTTTTGAAGCTTCGGCGGCGGTCACAGTGACATATGACGGAAAAAGCTACCAGATCCCAAAAGGGCACAGCACGGTGCCTGATATCCTGATCACAGAGGGCAGCCATACCATGCAGTTTGAAGGGGATGGCGGCACGGTTTCCGTAGAATACAGAGGGGGCAGGTTCTAATGTACAAGATCACGCTGGATGGTTCCTACCTGTACCATCCGTGGATAAGAGACCGTTGCATCACAGAAGGGGTACTGACCCAGGAAGTCAACAAAAACGGCTCCTGTGATGTCTCGATCGTCCTGGACCATCCGCTTGCGGCATCCGTCCTGCGGCGAAAGTCCATGCTGGAAGTGGTCCGGTTCGACCTGACGGGCAGTGAGAAGACGATCTACCGGGGCGTTGTGATGAACACCGTCGAAGACAGGAACATTGAGATGGAGATCCAGACAGAAGGCGACCTGGTATTCTTCCAGGACAGCATCATCCGTCCATTCCACAAGACCGGCACGGATGTACCGGGAAAGACAACGCCAGGAAATTATTTCAAGTGGCTGGTTAAGAAACACAACGAACAGGTGGATGATTTCAAGCAGTTCCTGATCGGTCAGGTGACTATTACCGGGGAAGCGGCAGACCGGGAGCGGAACGATTACAGCACCACGAGGGACATTCTGGATGAACTCGTCACAGAAAGCGGCGGGTATATCCGAACACGAACCGTCGGCGGTGTGCACTATATTGATTACCTGGCAGAATATGAACAGGCAGGCGGCCAGGATATACGGCAGGGGAAGAACATAATTGATGTTACCAAGAACGTCAAGACGGATGACCTTGCAACGCGTCTGATCCCGATCGGGTCATCGACGTCAAACAACGAATGGCCGGTCACAATCGCAAATGTAAACGGTGGCAAGGATTACCTGGAAGACGCGGCAGCCGTGAAAGAATACGGCATCATCACGAAGACCGTGGAGTTTTCCGAAATACAGGATCCAACGAAGCTGAAAGAAGAAGGCGAAAAGGCGTTTAAAAAGATCAACGGGGCAAATCTGGTAACAGAATTATCTGCAATCGACCTGTCGGATGCCGGTTATGATGTGGATATGCTGCGGATCGGTGAGAAGGTTTTTTGTGCAGCACCCACGTACAACATACAGCAACAGCTGCAGATCACGAAGAAGGTGACAGACCTGTTAAAACCGGCAAACAGCAAGGTCACGCTTGGCGGTACGGCATTAACATACACACAGCAACAGCTGCAGGCAGGGCAGGGGCGTGTGAAGTATACAACAGTAACGGCGATAACGAATGGGCAGATTGATGAGATCTGCATTTACAGTTAAAAGAAAGGAAGAAAAACATTATGGCAAAATTTTTGGATACAGCGGGATTAACTTATCTTTGGGGCAAGATCAAGGACGCACTGTTTGAGAAAGTAGACAAAGTAAGCGGTAAAGGACTGTCTACGAACGACTATACGACAGCAGAGAAGAACAAACTGACAGGAATCGAAACCGGTGCGAACAAATATGTGCATCCGAGTTATACGGCGAAAACAAACGGACTGTACAAAGTGACCGTGGATGCAGCCGGACACGTATCTGGTACGACACCAGTTACTAAGACAGATATCACAGGCTTAGGCATCCCGGCATCAAACACGACCTACTCTGACTTCAAGGGTGCAACAGCTAATGCGGCAGGTACACACGGACTGGTACCGGCACCGGCGAAAGGCGATACGGGTAAACTTCTGAGCGGTAAAGGAACATGGGAAGCCATGACAATGGCCTATGCTGAGGAAGATTACACGCAAGCATCTGTTGGTCTCACTTTTGCAGGAAGTACCGTAAAAGCAAATATTCCAGTTGCAACTACTGGTAATATGGGTCTCATGCCTCCAGCGATGTTTACAAAACTGAATGACTTGCCAACAAATGCAGATTTATCTGGTACCTATGCGAAGAAATCCGACATCACAGGCGTGTACAAGTACAAGGGTTCCCTGGCAGATGCAACAAAACTGCCGACTACAGGGCAGGTTGCCGGTGATGTGTACAACCTGGAAGCGGCATCTGATTACGGGCCGGCAGGAACGAACGTGGCCTGGGACGGCAAGGCATGGGATGCCCTGGGCGGCATGTTCGTAGTCGATGCCATCACCAACGCTGAAATTGATGCCATCTGCGTGTGATCGAATTGATATAGGAGGAAGAGACATGGCGTATCTGGACAAGACAGGACTTACTGAGTTATGGAAGAAAGTGAAAAGTTATGTGGATGCCAATGCCGGAGGAACACAGACAACAATTACAGGAAACGCAGGATCAGCTACAAAACTCCAGACGACACGGGCAATAGATGGCGTTAATTTCAATGGTACGGCTGACATTGCCCATTATGCCGTGTGTTATACGACAGGATCGACCGCCGCAAAGACGGTCAGCCTGTCGAACTTCAAGCTGACAGCTGGTGCAAGAGTGTTCGTGCGGTTCAGCTATGCGAACACGGCCGGCAATCCTACACTGAATGTCAACAGTACCGGAGCGAAAGCGATCCAGTACAGAAACAGTGCGATACCGGCAAACCTGATCAAACAGTATGCAGTATTGGAGCTGGTGTACAGCGGATCGTATTGGTACGTGGTCGGGGATATTGATGCAGCAGTGCTTCTGTCGACGACAGCAGTAACGCCGTCATCGATAACGACGTGGACATATTCTTCAGCAGTCAGTTCCCTGGCGAATTATGATGAAATTCGTGTATGGCTGGAAATTGTGGATGGCCAGAAAGGCTGGGTTACACTTAACAGGAGCAATCCGGCAGAGACAGTAATTACTCTGTATCTTACAGCATCCTATAATGCTCGTGTTCAGTTGAAATGGGATACCAGCAACAATAAAGTGGGTGTATATGTCCGCAATATTGGATCCGGTTGGACAGTGAACCAGGTAAGTATCAAGCGTATTGAAGGGTTGAAACTGAAATAGGAGGGTGAAAATGGCAAGTATTACAGAGAACTTAAAAAAGATACTGGCGGCAGTTTACGGGCGTGATGTCCGGCAGGCAATCCATGATGGGATTGCAGGGTGCGATGAGAATATCAAAGCAGAATGCAGCAATCGAGAAAAGGCAGAACAAGAGTTCGCAACAGAAATACAGAATCTGGAGAAAAAGGAAAAGGAATCGAGTACCAAAATCCAGGATCTGGAAAATCAGTTAACAAAAAGTATCCAAAACTTGGAAGATAAAATCGCAATCGTAACAGCCGGTATTTTCGAAACAGTAGAAGCAGCAACAATAAATGCATTAAAAGATTGCAGATGGTATAAACATCCAACAACGTCAATACTTACCTCTATGCCGGCATCTCCTAGTAGGGGATATTATTATCAGAACACAAAAATCAGTGCAACACCTGGTAGTACATACAGAATAACAGTCTATGTAATGAATGCTGAACAGGACACAGAAAATATCATTGCTGTTGCAAGTGGTTCCGGAACGGACAGTTCCTATTCAGATTTCCGGGGATTGGATGTAACTCTGGAAGAGGGAATGCATGATTATTATGTGACTATACCACAAGGATACAATCTGTTGCTGGTTACTACAGAAAATTATGTTGCTGGAAATATTGCCATCAGCAAATTAAGATTATAACAGCAAGAAAGGAAACGAAACATGAAAAAAGAAATGGTTTGTACGATTACAGGAGCAATCGGTGGGACGATTGCTTATTTTTTTGGAGGCTGGGATCAGGCTCTTGTAACTTTAATCATTTTCATGGCAATTGACTACATATCCGGGCTGATCGTAGCCGGTGTGTTCCACAACAGCAAGAAAACGGAATCCGGGACACTTGAGAGCCGGACAGGCTGGAAAGGTCTGTGCAGGAAATGCATGACACTGCTGTTCGTACTGGTGGCATATCGGCTGGATCTGGCAATCGGTGTGGATTACATCCGTGATGCGGTGATCATCGGGTTTATTGCCAACGAACTGATCAGCATCGTAGAGAATGCCGGACTGATGGGCATACCGCTGCCGGCAGTGATCGCCAATGCGATCGACATACTGACACAGAAAGCAGAGAAAAAAGGGGACGCATGAGCGTCCTCTGAGAAAGGCGGTAGAGACTATGAACAAGATTAACCGAATGATTTCAAATTACAATTATAATCCCGGCAATATCTCCAGAATCAAATACATCGTCATCCACTACGTCGGAGCATTGGGCGGAGCACAGGAAAATTGTGCATACTATGGTGGTGGCAACCGTGGGGCATCTGCACACTATTTTGTCGGTTTCGCCGGCGAAATTTGGCAGTGCGTGGAAGATCGGAATATCGCCTGGCATTGTGGGGCGAGCAGTTACAAACATCCGGAATGCAGAAACGCTAATAGCATTGGGATTGAGATGTGTGTGCGAAAGAAGAATGCGGCGAGTCTTGGGGCAACCGACAAGGACTGGTATTTTGAGGGAGCAACGGTACAGTCGGCGGCTGAGCTGACAAGATACCTGATGAAAAAATACAATGTGCCGGCAGACCATGTGATCCGTCACTATGACGTGACCGGAAAAATCTGCCCGAATCCGTATGTATACAATACAGGTACGTATACATGGGATTCCTTCAAACAAGCCATTTCTGGGCAGAGTGGTGATATTCTTCCAGCAACCGACAAACCATGGTACCGTGTCCGCAAGACCTGGAAGAATGCCAGCAGTCAGATCGGGGCATTTAAAACGATGAAGAAAGCCAAGCAGTGTGCAGATCAGCATGCCGGTTATCATGTCTACAATGATACCGGAAGGAAAGTATACACATCAAATAAGATCCCATACAAGGTGCGGCCGAAAACCACAAATGTTCCAATCAGGACAGGACCGGCCAAAACATACAGTGCTGCCAGAACATTTTTGCAGTCAGGTAAGTACATGATCACCGAGGAAAAGAACGGATTCGGCAAGCTGAAAAGCGGTGTAGGATGGGTGTATCTTAAGAAGGTAGAGAGGGTGTAGTAGAATGGTGGCATTGCCACCGATTTGCCACCGACAGAGAAATGTAAGATACAGAAACAAAAAGATTTAAAGATTGAACTATTGCATAAACATAGATTTTTAAGTATTATTGAGGATGTGCAGGGCGGTGTAAGACTTAACTATTAGACCTATAGATATACGGTGCACGTAGAAAGTGCAGTAAAACTTGTGAGGGAAAACCAACGAATAGAAACAAGGGTGAAATAACAATCCGGAATTTCCGGATTGTTCAAACCGAAGGTTCTCGTCAGGTTACATGCGATACCAAGGACTACACCATCAAAGGCTGGGTGATGGATGATGAATGACTGAAACGAGGAACGAAAGCTTTACATGATCCGAAGCTGAGAGCAGAGCTTCTGGCAACGAAGAAAGCATCACAGCCATTTGCGGCATTTTGCAGCAAATGCAGGGAACTTGGATATGAGATTTATGATATGGATCTGATCACGGCAGGGGAAGAGGCTTATGCAGCCATGCGGCGAAGCACAAACGGGGGCGGCGAGAATTCTCCGATGCTGGAAGTGGAAGATGACCTTTACGAGCTGTTTTTTGCAGGATTGTAGGCGAATGTAAGAAGAACCATATAAAAAGACCTCATACAATTCTTTTGAATAAGGATTGCATGAGATCTTTTTTTATGAAATTATTTTTTCGCAAAATATTCTTTTGTCAGAGCGATGGCAGTTCCGGAAAGAAGGAAGATACCGATCAGGTTCGGGATTGCCATAAGTCCGTTGAAGGTCTCGGCGATGCTCCAGAGAAGTCCGAGATCGAACGTTGCTCCGATGATAGCTACCAGTGAATAGGCGATCATAAACGGTTTTACTACTTTCTCGGAAAACAGGAACTCAATACAGCGTGCACCGTAAAGTCCCCAGCCGATGATCGTGGAGAAAGCAAAACAGCACATGGCAACTGCGGTAAAAACAGATACCCAGTTTCCGTAGGTAGAAGTGAATCCGGAGATTGTCAGCTCGGCACCTGCGGCAGCTCCGTAGTTGACCGGAACACCGCTTACCAAAATGACAAGGGCAGTCAGAGTACAGATAACGATCGTGTCGGCAAATACTTCGAAAATACCGAACATACCCTGTTTTACCGGTTTGCTGGTATCAGCACAGGCATGGGCGATAGAACCGGTACCAAGACCTGCTTCATTGGAAAAGATACCGCGGGATACACCTTTTTTCAGGCTGAGGAAGAAACTTCCGATCACACCGCCGGTGACGGCAGCCGGGTTAAAAGCTCCGTAAACGATATCATGGAATACAGCAGGAACTCTCTCAAAATTCAGTACAACCACACCGATCGCAAGAACGATGTACAACAGTGCCATGAACGGAACCAGTTTTTCGGAGACACTTCCGATTCGTTTGATACCTCCAAGCAGAACCATACCGACAAGAAGCATGATCACAATACCAAGAAGCAGATTCAGCGTTTTGGATGCAGATTCCGGAATGATGTTGAAATTGATCAGAGCAGTGTTGATCGCAGTAGTGATTGTATTTACCTGTGTGGCATTTCCGGTACCGAAAACGGTCAGTACACCGAAGGCGGAATAAAGAATTGCAAGGATCTGCCATTTCTTGCTCAGTCCGTTTTTGATGTAGTACATCGGACCGCCGACATAATCACCCTTTTTATTTCGTTCGCGGAAATGAACGGCAAGTGTGACCTCAGTGAATTTCGTGCACATTCCAAGGATTGCGGAGATCCACATCCAGAACACGGCACCCGGACCGCCGATCGCGATCGCACCGGCGACACCGGCGATATTTCCGGTACCGACCGTTCCGGCGAGGGCCGTACAGACAGCCTGGAAAGGAGTCATGGAGCCGTCAGAAGCTTCCTTCTTTTTGAAAATTCTTCCGAGCGTGGTTTTCAGTGCATAAGGGAATTTGCGAATCTGGATAAATCCGGTCCGCAGGCTTAGATAAAGCCCGACACCGATAATGCAGATCATCGCCGGGACACCCCAGATGAAGTTATTAACGGCATTGTTGATGGATTCGATTGTCTGAAGCATGATAGTAATCCTTTCTTAGATAATGTATAATTATAAATCTAACACTTTTACGAATATATGTACAGAAAAAAATTCGTATACCAGCCTTAAAAACAAGAATTCCAAAATATTTTTCTGTTTTTTTGAAAAAAAGCATAAAAATTCAGCAGATATATTGACGGCAATCTGGCCGATGCGTTCAAGTAAGTTTGGGCTTGAAAATGTACAATGCAATTATTATAATAGAGACAGATTCCATTACAAAAGAATCCAAACGCAAAAGCCAGATGCGGATAACGACTTTTGAGGACAAAAAGAAAAGGAGTGTTAAAAATGGCAAAAATTTTAATTAGCCCGTCTAAATATTTACAGGGTGCAGGGGAAATGAAAAAAATCGGAACTTATGCGTCCAACTGCGGAAAAAAAGCACTGGTTCTGATCAGCAAAGGCGGTTATAAGAGAATCGGAAAAATGATCGAAGACAGCTTTGCAGAAAATACATGTGAAGTGGTTTTTGATTATTTTAACGGAGAATGTTGCAACAGTGAAATCGACCGTCTGGTAAATATTGTAAAAGAAAATCAATGTGATCTTGTGATCGGTATCGGCGGAGGCAAGATCTTTGATACAGCGAAAGCAGTTGCATATTATGCAGGCACACCGGTATTTATCTGCCCAACGATCGCATCAACTGATGCACCGTGCAGTGCACTGTCCGTTGTTTATACAGAAGAAGGTATCTTTGAAAAATATCTGTTCCTTCCGGCCAATCCGAATCTGGTTCTGATGGACACCGATATTATCACAAAATCACCGGTACGCCTTACAGTAGCCGGTATGGGAGATGCACTTGCAACTTACTTCGAGGCGAGAGCATGCAAACGCAGCGGTGCAACTTCCTGTGCAGGCGGAAAGACAACGGAAGCAGCGATGGCACTTGCAAAACTTTGCTTTGATACGCTGATGGAAGAAGGCGTAAAAGCCAAAATTGCACTGGAAGCAGGTGTATGCACACCGGCAGTCGAAAAAGTGATCGAAGCGAACACGCTCCTTTCCGGTATCGGATTTGAAAGTGCCGGACTTGCGGGAGCACATGCGATCCACAATGGATTTACAGTACTGGAAGAATGCCACCATATGTATCATGGAGAAAAAGTTGCATTTGGAACACTTACTCAGCTGGTACTGGAAAACGTTCCGGAAGAAGAACTGGAAGATATCATTTTGTGGTGCATCGAAGTCGGACTGCCTGTTACCCTGGCAGAACTTGGTGCCGGCAATGTGACAGATGAGCAGCTGATGGAAGTTGCAAAGACCGCCTGTGCGGAAAATGATACACTTCACAATATGCCTTTTGAAGTGACACCGGAAACTGTATTTGCAGCAATTAAAGCAGCAGATGCTTATGGAAAATATTATCTGGGTGAAGAATAAGATATAAGATCATCACATAGTTGAATGTGATATTATAAGAAGACCGGCAGGATATGAAAAGTGTTCCTACCGGTCTTCTTACAAAATTTTCTGTTTTCTGTGGAACGAATAAAGATATCAGGTATTGCAAAAAGAACAAATGTTTTCAGTACACTGTTTCACAAAGATATTGAACAAAAAAGCTCAAGGAGGTACGAAAGAGATGAAAAGGAAATGGATCGCATTAGTACTCAGTGTGTCGGTACTGGCAGGAACGGAAGCTGTTCCTGCATTTGCTTCGGAGATGCAGCAGGAGATCTCGGAGATGCCGGCAGTGGAAACGCTTCAGGATCATACGCTTGCAGAGACGGATTCCGTGGAGGAGAACTGTGTTCTGGTTGGACTGAAAGGCAGCTATCTGGCAAGTGCAGATGCGGCATTGAAACGGATCAATGAGATCCGAAAAGAGGCGTGCAAACAGGGCGTTCAGGATCCGCGTGATCCCAACCGAAAGCTTACGATGTCAGATTATGTACCGGTCAAATGGTCTTCTGATCTGGAATATATCGCAAGAGTCCGGGCAGCAGAAGCATCTGTGTATATGGATCATCAAAGACCAAATGGAACGATGTGTTTTTCACAGGCATCACCAAATGGAGTGGAGAGCTGGGGAGAAGTTCTGGCATGGAATAACAGCAATGATATGATTACCGGAATCGATCAGTGGTACGGTGAAAAGCAGGACTGGGTAAAACAGACCGGTGGAGTGACAGGCCATTATACGTCGATGATCAATCCGAACAATCTTTATGTTGGACTTGCAACCTTCATCTGCCCGGATGCAGATTTCAAAAATACGACATCCGGAGAGTTCAGTTTTGAAACAGGACTGGATGAAGGACAGGCAAAAGCAGTAAAGAATAAAGTGCAGAAAATCCAGGTTCAGAACCAGGATGTAAAGGCATACATGGAGCCTTTTAAAGAGAAACTGGCCTCTTCCAAAACGGTGCAGGCGAAATTTTATGCAAATTACAGAGGCTCTGGGTTCTATCAGTCACGCACACACAAACTCTCTTTTGAGGACACAGTAGAGTGGAGTTCTTCCAATCCGAAAGTGGCAGCTGTAGATGAAAAAGGTGTAGTTACCGGTGTGAGTGCAGGAACAGCCAAAATTACAGCAAAATGCGGTGTTTTCGAAGAGTCCAGAACAATCCGGGTGACCGGGGATGCCAAAGTCCGGGTAAAAAAAATTACGGGTGTACCGAAAAAGAAAACCCTGAAAAAAGGCAAAAAATGGAGCATCAAAGCAAAGGCAACGCCAAAGAATGTGGCAAAACTTACATATAAATCTTCTGATAAAAAGGTTGCATCCGTAAATGGAAAAGGTGTTGTAAAAGCAAAGAAAAATGGAAAAGCGACGATTACGATAAAAGCCGGCAGCCTGAAAAAAACGTGTAAAATTACCGTAAAGTAACATTCTTAAAAAATGCCCGCTTTTGCGGGCAAAAAATAATCAGAGCTTATACGCCGATAAATGCTCTCAGTTTTTCTATATCATTTGTTAAGATCAAAGACTCATCAAACTGCAGTTCTTCCAGAAGTTTGACGGCGAGATCAAAACGTCCTACCCAGCTCGGATCATGGGCATCGGAGCTTATAATAATCGGAACTTGCTGCTGCTCACAGAGTTTCAGCATCTTCCGATAATTTTCATAGCAATTCAGACGGCGGTCTTTTTTGACCAGCGAACTGTTGTTGACTTCCAGAGCGACCCGGTACTGTTTGGCAGCTGAAACGAGACGTTCATAGTCAAGTGGTGTATGAGCATCATCCGGGTGAGAGACAAAATGTACTTTCTCATTTTTCATACATGCGATCAAGTTGTCGGTGTTCTTTTCTTTTCCTTCATCAGTATAACACTCTTTGTGGATTCCGACGATTGCATAATCCAGAAAATCAATATATTTCTGTTCCAGAGACAGTTTTCCGCCATTTAAAACATTGATCTCACATCCGTGCAGGATCTGTACATTCGAAAGCACGCGAGGGATGACTGTGAGATTCAGATAATAAAAAGGATCGACCGTTCCCGGAATGCCGGGTGCGTGTTCTGTGATCCCGATCAGTTTCAGATTTTTTTCACCTGCAGTGGCAGCCATTTCGCGTATCGTTCCGTATGCATGTCCGCTGACAAGGGTGTGCATGTGCATATCTGCAATTAGTTTTTTCATAAAGAAAGACTCCCTTCTGTACAGAGATTGTTTCAGATTTTTGATTTCAGAATTTTGCTTCCTGAAAAGGATGCCTGCGAAGTACTTTGCACAATTCCGACATCTGATATTATAACGCTTACCATGTGAAAATCAAGAATAACGCAGTTTCCGGTTGAAAGAAAACGATTTATAAGATAGAATGTAACTATTCGTCTTATTATAACACTTCCCCAAAGGAGGAGCAAAATTGGAAAACACAGAAAATTATCTGGAATGTGAAAGAAACCGAGTGTATTATACCCTGATTGCGATCGCAGGATTTTTTGGTGCGTATACCTTTTTGTTACGCGGGAAAGTATTCTGTAATGCTCAGACAGGGAATCTGGTGCTGCTTGGACTGGCGATCGGTCAGGCAGAATGGGAAACGGCAGCCTACTACCTGTTCCCGATTTCTGCGTATATGGCAGGTGCATTTATCTCAGAACTGCTGCCGAACCCAGTCAAGTATCATCTGAAAATCCGCTGGGACACCCTTCTGATTGCAGTTGAAATGGCAACCGTTCTGGTGCTTGGACTTGTACCGGAATCCGCACCGGTGCAGATCTCACAGGTTGCGGTCAACTTTATTGCTTCCATGCAGTACAATACGTTTCGTCAGGCAGAGGGAACGCCAATGGCGACAACTTTTGCGACAAACCATATCCGCCAGGTCGGTGTGGGACTGGCAAAAGAAATCCAGCATTTTCGGAAAAAAGATAAAAAACATCGAGAAAAATGGGGCAAACATTGCATGATGGTGGTATATTTCTTATTAGGTGTGGTGTTTGGAACGGTTGCCTGCAATATTTATTCCGGGAAGGCAATCTGGATCACTCTGCTGCCGTTTCTGATCGTTCTGATTGATTTCCTGAATGAGGATCTGCATGCAGAAGAAGAGAAAATGAGACAGAAACCACATGGACATTAAGAAAAAGGCGTAAGACAGGTTCAGGTTGAACGCACGTGAGGCAGAGGCATTATGAATATCAATGAAATTGCAGAACTGGCCGGTGTTTCCAGGGCGACGGTATCCCGCTATCTGAATGATGGATATGTAAGCGAAGAAAAAAGGGCAGCAATCCGGAAAGTGATAGAAGACACCGGCTATCGCCCGTCACAGCAGGCGAGAAATTTAAGAAGCAAAGTGACAAAGCTGGTCGGTGTGATCATTCCGGAGATTGAGTCCGGGTCGGTGAGCCAGATGGTGTCAGGGATCAGTGAGGTTCTTTCGGTAAAAGGTTATCAGCTTTTGCTGGCAGATACGCGGAATAACACCAGGGCGGAGCTGAAATACCTCCGTATTTTTGAAAAAAATCAGGTTGACGGCATCATTTTCATGGGAACGATGCTTTCCAGAGAACATCTGTACCTGATGGAAGAAGTCGAAGTGCCGATCGTGGTGACGGCACAGGAGATCCGGCAATATTCCTGCGTTTTTCAAGATGATTATCATGCGGCATATGATGCTGCAAAAATGCTGACGAAAAAAGGCAGACACATCGCCTATATCGGAGAGCCGGCAAAAGACAAAGCGGCAGGAAAAGCACGAAAGAGCGGATTTCTGGATGCAATGGCAGATGCCGGCATCAGGATGGACAGATCCTGTATGTATGAAACGGAATTGTGCATGCAGGGCGGTTACGAGAAAGCTGCAAAAATATGGAAAACACATCCGGAAGTGGACTCTCTGTTCTGTGCAACGGACAGCCTCGCCGTCGGAGCACTGAGGTATTTTCATGAGCATGATATCCAGGTTCCGCAGCAGGTTCAGATCGTGGCGTTTGGAGACACCGAGATAGGAAGTGCGGTGTCACCGGCGATCAGCAGTGTGCATTTCTACCACAAAACGATGGGGCAGGAAGCAGCCAGGATGCTGGTTGAAATTTTAGAATCCGGCGACGATCTCAAAAAACATCTGAAAATGGGTTATCAGATTGTGAAAAAAGAATCGCTTCGGTAAAAAAAGAACGCAGCAGACAAAAACAGTCGCAGCGTTTTTTTTTGATTTGCAGAAGGCAAAATACAGTATAATAAACGAAAAAGGAAAGCGAGGAATCTCATGCAGGAACGATATATTTCATCAGGCAGCAGCAGACTGCACATTGCAGTCTGGGAACCATCAGGAGAGAGAAAAGCGATCATGCAGATTTCGCATGGCATGATCGAATACATCAAAAGGTACAGTCATTTTGCGAATTACCTCAATCAGGCAGGAATCCTGGTGATCGGGAATGACCACAAGGGACACGGGCTGACAGCAGAAAAGGATGAGGATCTCGGATATTTCGGTGAAGAAAAAAGTGCGGCGGTGATCGAAGATCTTCACGAAGTCACACGTTATGCGAAGGAACAGTATGGAGCGGATGTGCCGTATTTTCTGTTTGGGCACAGCATGGGATCGTTTATGGCGAGACGCTATTTGATGACCTATGGCGAGGAACTGACCGGGGCAATTATCTGCGGGACCGGTTACACGCCGGGGGCAGTTTTGACGGCCGGAAAACTCTGTGCGGGTGTGATCAGTAAAGTAAAAGGAGAACGTCACCGCTCGAAGTTTTTGCAGAAGCTGGCCTTTGGCAGTTACAACAAACGCATCGCAGATAAGCGGACAGCAAACGACTGGCTGACAAAAAATACGGAAATGGTGGATGCCTATAACCGGGATAAATACTGCACATTTCTGTTTACGGTCAATGGCTATCAGACGCTGTTTGATGTCCTTGGATTTATCCAGAAGAAGGAAAATATCGAGAAAATACCGAAAAATCTGCCAGTCTATATGATCGCCGGCGAGGAAGATCCGGTGGGCAATTACGGAAAAGGTGTGGAAAAAGTATTTGAAGAATACCGAAAATGTGGAATCCGTGATCTGGAACTGAAGTTATATGAGGATGACCGGCACGAGATACTCAATGAACTGGACAGAGAGAATGTTTACCTGGATGTAAAAAACTGGATTTTGAAACATATTTAAATATCAGATGTGAGATGATGCCTGCTTTTGCAGGCGGCGAGCAACAAGCTTGTATCAGTGGCGGATTCAATCGCCAAGTGGAATAATAGAAAGCGAGAAATGATGGAACGCATAAAACCGAATTATTATGATAGATTCACCTGCATTGCAGACAAGTGTACTTTCACCTGCTGTCAGGAGTGGAAGATCGCAGTGGACAACGAGACCAACCGAAAATGGAAAAAGAAATATCCGCCTCAGGAAGTGAAGGTGCAGCGGAAAAATCTCAGTGCCTATACAACCAAAAAGAACGGAGGCAGAGTGATCCGACTGGATGAAGAGCATAAATGTCCGTTTCTTTCTGAAAATCGACTCTGCAGACTGGTATCGGCTTATGGGGATTCGGTTCTGTCGGAAACCTGTACCGTTTTCCCAAGAGAAGTGCACAGATTTGAAACGCATGAAGAAGAAGTTCTGATGCCATGCTGCCCGGCGGTGATCGATCTCTGGGCAGAGGAAGAGAACGTGGTTTTTCCGGAGGTGCCGGAAAACGGCAGAAATCTGCGGACGATGATCCGTGAAAAGATGATGGAAATGTTCCGAAACAAAGAACAGAGCATCGAAGAAACGCTGCTAGAGAGTTTTTATATTCTGCTGGAATTATATCAGGCAGAGCAGGAAGATACGCTGTCAGAAGAAAGAATCGAGAACTATTTCTCCAGAGAAGCCGTGAAAGAACTGAAAACGGCGATTCTTGCGATTGATCTGCCGTTTCTGGATACCATGGATGAATGCAATGAGCTTTTGCAGGATCTGGCTGTCAATTATCAGAAAGAAGGTCTGTATCAGGATTATCTGACGAAGATCCTGCCTCTGGCAGAGCAGCTTTCCGAAAGGTACGATGCCGATGAAATGGAGCAGAAAGGACAGGACTTTGCAAAGCAATGGGAAAAATACCGAAAACTCCTGGCTGTTTTTATGGAAAATGAACTGTTTTCGGATCTTCTGATGCCGGACGGTGATTTGGAGAGCATGGTCATTCAGATGCAGTGGATCGCAATGGAATATACTATGATCCGGCACAGTCTCTTCCTGAAATGGATGCAGGACGGATGCCGGGATCTTGCATACGAAACACTGCGGGATTATCTGGTGCTGATCACACGGATGACAGGATACGAAGAAGACGATATTTATGAATATCTGGAAAACAGTTTTGATGAACTGGTATGGGAGTGGGGATATTTATCGTTAATTGTCGGCAAATAAGGTTGATTTCTTTATCAGGAAGATTTATAATTTAAAACACATAAAAAGTACAGAAATATCGATGAATTTTTGTGCAGAAATACAAAGCAACAGAGGAGGAAACAAAAAATGAAATCACGTAACTTAAAAGCAATGCTTCTGGGAGTTGCATTTGCAGCGTCACTTACTTTTGCAGGAACACAGCCACAGATGCCGTTCGCTCCGCTTCTGGAAGTTCATGCTGCAGCGTATCAGGATGTGGAACTGGACAGCAAATATGATTTTGAAAAAGCATTCCAGAAGGCACTGGATGTAGCACGTGACAGCAAAGATAAAAATACAATCTACCGTATCAAAATCCCGGCAGGTACTTACAAAGCCGGCAGCTGCTTTAATGTATACAGCAACACCTATATTGATATGGAAGGCGTAACCCTGATCCGTACATCCGGTTCATCCATGTTCCGTTTTGGACGCAGCGAAGATGTAAAGAAAATTTCGGGTTACACCGGTTTTAAAAATATTACGTTCCATGGCGGTACCATTGACGGCCAGGGTGCACAGCATGGTTATAAATCAACGCTTCTGCGATTTGCACATGCAAGCGATGTAACGATCGAAGATATGACACTGACAAACACCAGCAATTCTCATAATATTGAATTTGCAGCATGTCAGAATGTAACGATCAACAACTGCGTATTTTCAGATTATCATGGAAAAGCAGACAGCAACAACGAAGCGATTCAGATCGAGACACTGCAAAAATCCCATTTTGGTTCTTATGGTCGGTATGATGAGACACCGAACCGCAATATTGCGATCACGAACTGTACATTTAAAAACGTACAGCGTGGCGTCGGAACCCATGCGGCGATCGTAGGATGTTATCACAGCAACATCAGGATCGAAAACAATAAATTTATCAACATTCCGGGTTATGCGATCATTGCGACAAACTATATCAACAGCAGCATCAAAAATAACGAAATCACAGACTGTGCTTCCGGTATTATTTTCCGTGACATGGCGATCACACTGTATCCGTCAGAAAAAGGAAACAAGAGTAAGACACCGAAGATTTCCAGCAAATCCGTGATTGCAAACAACAAGATCGAGATCACAGACAAGAAATATAAAAACGTAAACTACGGCATCCAGCTTCTTGGTGAGTATCGTTCAAAGAAAAAAGGCAACATTCCGAAAGGTGATTACCGTGTATACGGTGTGCAGGTTTATGGCAATGAGATCACCCTGAAGAATGCTTCCTACGGCATCTGGTTAAATGGAACCGGAAAAATCCGCGTAAACAATAACGTGATCAATATGCAGGTGCCGAAAAAAGCAAGCGGTAAATCAGGCGGAACAGCAGTCCGCGTTATTTCCAGCAAGGGTAGCAGGATCAATGGAAATACGATCATCAACACTTCCAAAAACAAGAATAAGAAACTGTATCGTGGAATCGAACTGATCGGAAAGAAAGCAGGAAGTGCATCCGGAAATAAATTTAAAGGATTTGCCAAGAAACAGCAGACAATCAAGAGAAAATCCTGAGAAAGCGAATAAGGTTTTTGGCAGGCATACAGAAAGAAAATGACAGCACTTTTCTAAAGTGCTGAAAGAAGAAAGACAGAGCATGTGACGTTATCATTGTCACGGCGGCTCTGTCTTTTTATCTTAGTCGGAGAAGACTCCCACTTCTATAAGTGGCGAGCAACAAATTTGTCTTAGTGGGAGTGCAATCTCCGACTAAGATAAACGCTCCGCGAGAATG
>ENA-ORLW01000188-ORLW01000188.1-human-gut-metagenome-genome-assembly--contig:-NODE-188-length-94150-cov-6.795393_pt1 | contig 94150 bp, 77 predicted proteins | sample MGYA00243017_ERZ508829 | MGnify/ENA primary metagenome ERZ508829 (study PRJEB26277, sample SAMN04329776) | human gut metagenome | biome: human-associated habitat | host: Homo sapiens | place: USA...
AATCCACAGCATCCCTTACAGTGTAGCACAGTCCTTGGAGAGGGACTCTAATAACTACTACTCTATAATACAAGGAGAAATAAATGAAAAGATTTGTTTGCTTTATAACTGTTATGCTAATGATTTTATCGATTGGTTCCATAGCATTTGCCACGGGATCGACGTTGAGTCATAGCGGCACCTCAACTTCTGGGTACTATACGGACGATTATTTCGAACAGAAAAATGACCGAAATATATATTGTACATCCGCACAGAGCTCCAACCCCATGTTAGCTGCTCCTGCCGTGTACAATAATGGGTGGACGGAATTGACCAGCAGAAAAACATTCAAAACCGGTCATTTGTTTATACTCCAAACATCTTCTTATGTAAGACGTGTATACATTCATATGGTTAATACGGTAAGCTCGTCCACTACATCCTCAGGCACATGGGAATTGAAACCCTAAATAGTGGTTAAAGGGAGCTCTAAGGGCGCACTCTTTGAGCTCCCTTAGCCGAAACAAATAGGACAATATGGAGGATATGAGAGATGAAAAGGAATATTGCCGTATGGCTCATAGTGTTATCTGCGATGAGCTGGTTCATAGTAGCTTGTCAAAAAAGTCCCGACGACCCCATTTTGGTCAACAAGGGTGATTTGTCTGTATCGATAGCACAGGAGTCAAGCAAAGAAGATCAAGAACGGATGTTTCCAACGGATAAGATTATAAAGTATGAAAAACAGTATGAGTCCGGTAATGCAATAAAGGTAGACGCAAATATAATAACACCGTCCATTACACGGGTGCCAATCCTTTCCGTGCAAGCCAGCCCTTTTTGCGATGGGGGTTCGCTCGAAAACATAGTCCGCGTTTTCTTTCCGCATGCTGAAATACGAGAGCATAATAAGCTGACTAAAAGCGATATTGAACAGCAAATCCTATATTATAAATCACTGCTGTTTCGCGCTAAGAATAATCTTGATTTAGTAACGGGTGAGCCGACAAACAGCGTTGACGAAGGCCCCGGCATTGAAGGTGGTGGCACTGATGGAACGCTGGAAGACCAATTGAATACAGTAATTAAGCAGTATGAAGAAGAGTATCGGTCGGCTATGGCTGACTCGGATTTACCGCATACCGATTATATACTTAAAAATACAGGCGATGGCTCTCACCAGCTTAACTTGAAGGTCATATCCGACGGCCAAGCTGCATCTGTGGATTTCGTAAATTGGCCTGTAGGCTCAGAACTCTATATAAAGTATTCGGGCTATGTATCAAACGAAGTAGAGATTCAGAAAGAATTTCAACTGCCCACAGTTGTTAATGCCTCTGATAAATTAAAATCGGAAACTTCCGTAATTGAAAAATATCTACGCCAGTTGGAAATTGATTATATGGAACTTGCAACAGTGAGCACTGGAACCAACTATAACATTTATTATTACACAAGATGCATTGGCGGCTACCAGGAAACATATGCTGATAGGTATTTTGGATCACAGCAGTTGGATGCCGAAGGCTATCCGGTAATGGATTTGTGGAAAAAAGAATATGTTAAAGCTATAACTCACGATGGTCAGCTAATGTATTTAAAATGGAGCAATCCTTCGCAGATTACAAACGTAGATAATGAAAATGCCAAAATACTTCCCTGGGAATCAATAGTGAAGATATTTAAGGCTCAAATAAATCTGATGATAACGCCTCAAAGCACAATTGCTGAAGCAAGCCTTGATGATGCTTCTTCGGATCAACCTACGATTATTCATATAAACAGAGTAGAGTTTGGGGCTACCAAACTGCTTATGCGGAACAGTAGAGATTATAAGTTAATACCGACATGGAGCTTCTTGGGATATGATGAGACGGAGCTTTCAAATGACATCATTCCTGGTGGCGAAATATGCTTTGTAACAATAAATGCTTTGGATGGCAGCATAATCGACCGCGGACAAATGTATTAGAATGGATGGAACGCATTTAATGTTGGTATTTCAAAGAGCAATCGCATTATCACTTCTGCTGATTAATGCTTTTTCACTTGTCGCCTGCCAGCCCACGCCCAGCATTTCGCCCATCGTTGGCGAACAGGACGGAAAGGATAGCTTAATAATCAGCGGACAAGGATCAGACGGCAAAAAAGGTGAAAAGGCCAGTGCGGACAGTTTCCCGCAAAAATATAATGACCAAATCGACTTCCCGAAAGCCAATATGATAATTCGCTACGATGCAGATATCAGCGCAGAGGGAATTGAAGGAGCATCCATATATACCGTGCAGAGGCTTAAACGTTCAGACGATGAAAATATTAGGCTCGTTAATATGTTCTCGCAGGGCGCAAGTCTATATGAGTATGCTCAGGCGAACAAAGCATATTGGGCAAATGTACTGATAAAGCTTAAGCAGAAAAGCGCAAACGGGGATTATGACGAACAATTTGATGTGAACTCGGTCGTTCGTGAAATCGAGGAGAAAATCAAGAACTCACCTGAGTCCACAGGAAGGACAGCATTCGGCTGGGAAAATCATGACCAAAATGAACTGTGTATAGTGGACTTTGAGAATGACGGAGGATGGGAGCAAGCCCAGTTTGAGAGGAACGGAAATTACTTTTACTATGCAAAATACCCTGATTCCGTATTGCAGGCGGAGAGTATGGTTCAAGCCGGAGATGCCATAAGCGGCGAACCCGCCGGAACCACCATATCAATAACGGTATCCGAAAAGGCCGCGGCAGACCAGGCGGATAAATTGGTAAATGATATTTGCAGCGGGTCGTATAGCCGCACCGATTCCAAAGCAAGACTTGTCACGCCATATACGGGGGAAATAATCACTAATGGCTGGCTTTTCACATACGCAAAAAGGATAGGAGGGCTAACGGCCTATTTGATAGGCAGGGATTGCAGGATAAACAACGGCGTTTCCCCAGCGTTGGTTGCACCGTGGGAAAGCGAGCTGATAGAGGTTTTCGTTGATGAGACAGGCGTTGCTGTGTTTGATTGGCAAGGAGCGGTCGAGGAAATCGGAAAAAGCGACAGTGGGAGCTTGGTAAGGCTTGACGAGTTGATATCTATCGTTACCAATCAAATGAAATACTGCCATGCAAATAAAGGCAATCCTGAGCATCAATGCGTAATAACAATAAACAAAATATGTTTGGGAACCGGCTTGTTGGCATCGGCTAATACAAATCAAGAGCAGGGACAATATACCCCATCGTGGTATGTATTCTATGATCTGCAAATAGACGGCATCCCGGAGCTCTATTTTGAAGATTGTATGGTGTTTTCGGCCATTGACGGCAGATATGTTGAGCCCCGAATGACAGTACGGCAGTTAATGGAGATACAATGAACTTGGAAAGCAGGATATGAATCGGTTATTAGCGAGTATCAATAAAGCATAAGCTGGGGCGCATGCTTGCGTATGCGCCCCGAAATCCTGCCTTTTGGCAAAGGAGACAAGGAGATGAGTAAATGAAGAAGGCCATATACCTTTTAAGCGTCTTTTTTTGCATTATTGCTATATCTGCCTGCCAGCCCACGCCCGAAAAAGAGATAGTGGTGCATAAGGCGGCGGAACAATTAGAAGCTACACTTGTTGAAAGCGATGATAAGGAAGCTTACAGCACCTTTATTTGCCCAAGTAAGTTGAATGAAGAAATACAAATGCCACATTTCAGGTTTGTGGCGGATACGGATATTGAAATAGGCCAAGCTGGAGGCTTTCATGTGTATGAAGCGACGCAAGACAGGTTTGGCCAAACCCGCATGGATGAAATAGTTTCGTACTTTTCCAAAGACCTCATCGGAGCGCGCTCCGGTGAAATCACGAAAGAAGATTTGGAAGAACTCATAGTCATTCTAAAAAGAGGAATGCCGAAAAAACAGCAAGACGGCTCCGTTCTGTATGAGCCATCTGCCGATAGCGCAGAAATAATCGAAAGCTTATCCGAAGAATTGCGAAATGCACCTAACGAGGAATATATTCCCATTGCTGATTATGACCCGACTTTCCCATGCAATGTGGTTTTCAAAAACAGTTTGGAACAAAATGTTTATGTGTTTGCCGATGAAAATCAAATGGAAATTTTCCCAAAGAACGCCGGAACCATACAACTACAATCATGGATAATAAAGAACGGCGGTTGGGACGGAGAAGGTCCTGTTGTACTGGAACCCGTTTTATCCAAAGAAGAAGCGTTGACAATATCAAAAAACGTATTGAATGATTTGAAAATTGAAGGCTTTGAAGCGGCACATATTGAAGCGGCGCGTATGTTGGATGGATTCTTTGGCTATGCTACGGTCTCGGTGGGCTATCAAATAACTTTTTGCCGTGCAATCGATGGGCAAATTCCGTTTGACAGCAGCATATTGACCTCGGGGGTTTTGGGGTTTGAGGATGAAGCGGACTATATCAAACCCTGGCCGCAGGAAAGAATTGTGCTTATGGTGGATCAGGAAGGAATCCGTTTCTTTCATTGGGAGTATCCCGTTATTATAACGAATAAGTTAGAAAGCAACATGAAGCCTCTATCATTTGAGGCGGTATGGCAGCACGCGAAAGACCTGCTTATTCTTGGTTCCTCATGGGTAGCCGATGCTACCACAGTCGAGGATAGACATGTTACGCGAATTATGCTCACGAACTGCATGGTTCGCTCTACAAAGGAAAGGAACAAGGTTTTCCTCATTCCGACATGGCTGTTCATCGTGCAAAAAGAGAGCGCCTTGGACGGGCATATTTTACCATCCTATATAGCAATCAATGCGTTAGATGGATCCCGTGTTGAAATGCACAATAATTTTTCCTAAGAAATATATTGAATGGGAAAGATAGCCTCTTTATGCCGGCGTGTTCAACATATTGATCTGATCTGGCGGAGCAAAAAGTGACAGGCAACCGAAAAAAGGCAAACGCGCGCCATGAGCCAGTGGTGGATAAGCGCCCTTGCGGCCTTCGCGGCTATCGCGATAATAGTCGCGGTAATTGTGGTGAGCAGGTTCACACGGATGATGAGGATGAAGTAGACGGGCCCGCCGCAACCGCAGCGAAAACCCGAAAAGGAGGAATAACAGATGAACGCAATTAAGCCCGGCACTAAAACGCGCCTGAGAATACTTTTTTCTGTGCTTCTGTGCGCAATTATTATCGGTACAACCCCGAGGGTAATGCGTGAATTCTATTATCGCGGGGCTTTTATCCATTATCGAGGTATATTAAGGCTCGTATTGCTTATTATGCTTCCTCTTTTGCTGCTGAGCTATATCGCTTTTATTTCGGAATTAAAACAATCACAAAAGAAATTGATGCTGAATGTGATCCGGTGGTATGGTGTGATACTTTATTGCGCCATATTGGGCTTTGTATTTTTCGGGGGAGACCGGCGCGATTACGACTATTCAGGCTTGACGCCTAATTATATTCCTTTTTCGTCAATAGTAAAATCCATCAGGGGATTCCAAATGGACGGCGATTGGAAAAATTTGATAGAAATATTCGGAAATCTAGTGCTGCTTTCTCCCCTTTCCTTTTTATTGTCATTTAAGGTGCATCCCGAAAAAAGATATACGTTTTGTTTGCGCTGCTGATTGCGTTGGTATGCATAGAGACAGCGCAGCAGGTTTTGATCGTCGGGGCTTTTGATGTTGATGATATTATACTGGATTTTATCGGATCAGGGTTCGGCATCCTTGCCCAAATAGCAGCCGCGTGTTTTATAAAAAAACGAATGAGAGAATAGCCGTGTTCATAAGCCGACGGCGGATAAGCGCACCGCCGGCCTTTGCGGGTATTGCCATTATTGCTGCGCTTATTGTGGTCGGCAGGTTTACCCGGATGGTGAAAATGAAGTAGACCCGTGGGTCGCAGCAGATATTTACTGTATGGCGAGTCGTCTTATTGCTTAAAGGGCTAAGACACGGCAAACAAGAATCATTGTTGTGTATTATCAAAAATGTGCGAATGGCAGGTGTTTTGTGGACTGCTATATTAATGCTTTTCTATCCACCTCAACAGTTTACTGGTTAATGCCGGAATTACTGTTGGGTTTCTTAGGATGGTAATCGAGTCCGTATCGTACACGGGTAAGATTAGACAGCCGGTTGAAGAACCAATAGCATCAACTGAATATCACGAACGGAGCATGATGGTATCGATAAGAACCAAGCATGCTCCTTTTATATCTATTCGGGCTCCTCCCGCCCCGTTTCAGCAACCTTTTCACCCACGACTGAAACGGAGGAAACATATGATAGTGATCAATCTCCGGATTTACTATCCGGTGTTATATAGGCAGGACGTTTTCTGCGAGGTTCCCGAGCAGGTAAAGCTGTTATTGGAAGAATTGAAGCGGCTTGAACATGCGCAGGATGAACGGCGCAGATACCACGGTGAGTGCTTAGCATTTATTGAGGCTGTTACCGATTTGGAGATGGATCTGCCATCCTTGGAGGAAATATACATGAAAACGCAAAGGAATGAAGCTCTCTATAAAGCAATGCTGAAGCTGCCGGTCAAGCAGATGCGGCGGATATACGCGCATTTCTTTCTACGATTGAGCGAGACTGAGATTGCTCGCGCTGAAAGAGTGAGCATCGCGGCGGTATCCGCTTCCATCGCACAAGGGCTTCGACATCTTAGACAGTACTTGAGCAAAGAGTGATAACGTACAGCGGGCGTTAGCATGGCAGTGCCGACGCCCGGTTTCTATTCGTAATACCGGGCAATCACGTTTTCAACCGGAACGAACGGATCGACCCAGAGCCGGGAATCGATTGACGCATCTATATTGTCACCGAGTAAGTAAAGCATCCCGCAGGGTACTGTTTCAGGTCCCTTCCACGTCCACGCCGCCTCGCCTGCAACGGCCGCCACTCGTTTGACAAGCACTTTGCCGTCATGGCTGAACACTATTATGTCCCCCACCTTCGGCTCAGAAGACCAATAGGCCATTCTGGCGGCTACAATGAAACTCCCCTGCCGGATTGTTGGCTCCATCGAGCTTGTAGGCACATACCCCAAAAAGAAAAAGACCCTGAACAGTGTCAGGGTCATAATGCAGCATAGCGCAGGAATAGCCATGTGTTTTATAAAACGCTTCATACTTCCAGTTCCGCTGCAAAACGCATGAACTTTACATCGAGTCTGAGTGCTTTACGGGCTTTAGAAATCCAAGCAGTGACATTGTTCGCATTCGTTCCATACATTTCTCCAATCTCACGGCAGGTGAAGCCTTCGCTCATGAATATCATCGCATCTATGCCTTTACGGGTAACGCCTTTGAGCCTATCCTGAGTTTCACGGAGGACTTTGCGAAGCTCGTGTGCTTCCGGAGTGTCCATGGGGACTACCGCAACTGGCTCGTTAGGGAAATCGCTCTGTTTCTCCCTTTTGCGGCGATATGTGGCGCATGCAAGCGCATTGTAGATCCGGTTGCGTATCGCTACAAAGGCATAGGTCGAAAACACGGCGCGCCCGGGTTGGTATTCGATCACAGCTTCGCATAAGGCAATGCATCCAATCTGGAAAAGGTCGTCATATGAATAAATGCCGGTTGAACCGGGGCTGCTCACGCAACGCGAAAGCACTGCTCTTACAAGCCCCAGATTTTCTTCAACGATACGTTGTTGTTCAACAGTCAGCGTCATGCCGATTCACCTCCTATATTGATTTGTGGCCTCATGCGATTTTCATTGCTTTTGGCCTGTTGCCTATTTGCCAGAATTGCCTTGCTCTGCCGAATTACCTGCTCGCAGTAATACTCCCGAAGATACCCGATATGTGCCTGCGAACGAGGCGCTTGAATCATGCTTGCAAGCCACGCATAGGCTTGATCCTTTGTCATAACATTGGTCAGGTACAATCTGTTGAATGAGTCGTGCGCTTCATTTCGCAGCTTTCTAAGCCTATGGTCGGCGAGGCTGCCCACAGGCTTGTTGGTCCCTTCATGGACGCGCACATAAGCGTCGCAGGCCGGATATCGGCTGCAAACGTAGAGTTTTGTATTCGCATGATTTTCTTTGTAGATACCATCCGCCGAGCGCAGAACAACAGGGCTGCCGCAGTAAGGGCAGCGCATTGCGCTCATACCCGGGATTCCTATAAAGGGGTTGTTCATCTTATTCTTCTTCAATATTCTCACCAACCTTTCTGTCGTCAACATCCACCTGAAGATGGATGAGTACAAAAAGCCGGAAAGCTGCCAAAACAACATACAGAGCCAAGGTGGCTGAAATAGTGGTGTCGCATCAGCCCATTGACTCTGTAATATGTTTGGTGCCTTCCGGCTATTCAATTCTCTGCTTGCGCCGTATGGATCGGCTCAATGCACCGTTCCGTAACTGCTCCATACCCTTCTGGGTATGTGTTGGCGGCCGGTCGACTTCGTCCGCGCAGAAAGCCTGAGCGCAAGCTTTTCTACACGGAAAGAGTAACATATTTTGCTCGCAAAGTCAAGCATAAAAAGCCAGAAAAATGCCTGTTTTACTGGATATTTTGCTATCTCAGTTCTACGGAAAGCGAAGTCAGTTCTACAGCTTATTCGTCATCTTCATCGTCATATTCACGACGCTTTTTTACGATCCGTATGACGATAAGCCCTCCGATACATAGCACAGCCCCTCCGATGAATAGCACAAGTTGAAGAGTGGGGATGTTCTGTCGGGATTCATCTGCCGGCGTCTCAGATTCCATCTGTGGCTGTTTTGTCAGTTCAGCGGTCGGGTGCTGTTCATTTTTATTTGCCGGTGCAGGCTCGCTCGGCTGTACCAGATCCGTTGCGCCAAATATATGGGGCTTTATGGGTTCAGTTGCCTGCTCATCCGGTTCTTGCAGTGCAGGCTTGGGCGGCGTTACTTTGGAATTCAAGCAGGAAAGTGTGAATGTGGAACTGTCGCTGAGTTCAAGCGCCAGCACACCCGTGTTATCGACCACGATCGTGCCGGGATATTTACCTACGTCCGTCACCAGCTCGAATTCCACGCCCGCCCAGTCGGGGCCAAGCTGTAGTATCAGCTTGTCTGCGATCGTGGTCTTTGTGGGTTCTGCGTCTGGCGTGGCATACGCTACCTGCGTCCACGGCAGAATGCTAACAGCGCATACGATCAACGCCATGGCCAGGATGAGCATCTTTTTCTTATAACGGGTCATACGAATTACCTCCTCAAATGAGTGAAGGCCGCCATGTAGACGGCCTCCCGCACAGGCTCTATCAGTTATGCTTCGCACGGCGCTTATCGACGGCCGGCTGCTTTTTGCGCAGCAGATACCACGCGCATCCACCGCCGCCGAGCACGCAGACCGCAAGCAGCGCAATGCCCCACCACGGGAAGCCGTCAACGCCGGTCTGGGCGGCGGGAGAGTTCTCCACAACGTGCGGTTCGGCCGGGTTTTGATAGGTTTCGTTGATCTCCACAGTGACCAGCTTGCCGTTGACCGCATAACCGCTGGGCGCTTTCAGCTCCTTGACGCTGTACTTGCCCCATGACAGCTTGGTGAACTGCACAAGGCCGTTGTTGTCGGTAGTCAGGGTCGTGAGTAGCTTATCGGTGCTGTCGTAAAGACCGAATTGTGCGCCGGGGAGCAGCTTGTTGGTCTTGGTGTCCACTTTCTTGATCACGATGTTGGCAAAGGGATCCGTCACAATGAGCGTTCCGGCGACTACGCCCTTCTCGTCGATCTCGAACGCATACGCCGTAGGGTTGAGCGCATAGCCGCTGGGGGCTTTGGTCTCCTTGTAGGTGTACTTGCCGGCGGGCAGATACTTCACGGTCAGCTTGCCTTCCTTATCGGTCTTACCGTCGAACACCTTTTTGTTCTCGGCATTATAGACCTCATATGTGGCGTCGGCTACCGCCTTCTTGTCCGGGTCAAGCTTCGAGATAACGACCAGCGTGGGGACATTGACGAGCTTGGTATCGCCCGTGACCTTGCCCTCGGCGGTGATCTCAAAGGGGTATTCTTTGGTTTGAAGCACATATCCAGCAGGAATCTTGGTCTGCTTGAGCGTGTACTTGCCGGGCTTCATATAACGGAAAGCCAATTCGCCCTTTTCGCCGATCATGCCTGTCTGCACCTCTTTGCCATCAGCGTCAACGATGGCGATCGCACCGCCGGGAAGCAGCTTCTCGGTCTTATCGTCCAGCACCTCCACATCGGTCACCAGAACCAGCGTGGGCTCGTTTGGTATCTCGGTCATGCCGTTCACGGTGCCGTCGTCAGCCTTGGTAAAGCTCCATGTCTTGTCCGGCAGCTGATAGCCCGCCGTCACCTTGGTTTGGGTGATGGTGTACTGCCCAGGATACAAACCGTTGACCTCAACCGTGCCTTTCTCATTGGTCGTGCCGGCGAAGACAGTTTTCCCGTTCTTGTCCGTGAGCTTCAGCTCCGCGCCGGCCAGCTTATCGGTCTTATCCAATGCGTTCACCACGGTCAGGATGACCGGCGGGTTTTTCACGGGCGTGGGCGCTTCATCTTCGTTATCGTTGAGATTGATGTCGGTCTTGGCCATGCCGTCCGGCGTTGCGACGGTGATGGCCTTGCCCTGCAGCACCAAAGACGCTGATGCGGCCACGGAACTCACCTTGAAGGTCAGCTCCACATCCGTATGCGCGCCGGGCTCAATGGGCTGGGTCAGCGAAAGCTTGCCCTCGGGGAGCTTGGCTGCGGTGGCCTCTGTTGCGGTTAGCCCAGTGGGAACGTTCAGGGCAACAGTCGGAACTGCCGCTTGATTGCCTTTATTGGTGATACGAAGCTGATAGGCGACGGTATCGCCATACTTGGCTGTGATGCCCTCCGTCACAGGAGTGTCGTTGACCTTGATAAGCTGTACGGCAAGCGCCATATCGTAGGTCTTCTTCACGAAGGGAATGCGAATCTGAGCGGGCCATGTACTGAATTTGCGGCCGTCCATCAGAACCGATTCGCCCTTGGGGGAAATGTAGTCGGGGTGTGCTTTAACCACCTCCCAAGCGTGCGTGCCGGGGTCAATCACAGCGGCAGTTTTGCCATCAGCGGAGGTGTCGGGCAGGTTCTCATCGTCGAGGCTGAAGCCCACGCCCGAGAGCGGATTGCCGGTAACGGCGTCGACTGCCACCAGCTCCACATCCGCACGCACGGTGACAGTGCGGGTGTGCGTGCCGGTAAGGCCAAGGATGTCGGCGACGGAGTACACGACCTGATATACGCCGGGAACATCGGCATTTACGTTGTTGGATGTGATCTGCACCTTGCCGCTGAGGTCTCCGTCCTCGGCGTCGGCTGCACTGACGTTGGCCTCGGGGTCGAACGCTCCGCCGCGGTTCATGACCACATCGGGCGCGGTGATAGCGGGCGCGGTGTTCGGGCTGATCTTTAGCGTGAAATACTCGAAGCTGGAGGTCGATATCACCGAGCAGTTATGGCTTATGAAACTGCCGAATGGGCCGTAGCCGCTGCCAACGGAGTCGTCGATGGCCACGTTGCTGAAAATCGCCGTCTGGCCGCTTGAGAAGCCGGCATCATCGTACTTATAGAACGACAGTGAGCCGGGACTGACCTGTAATTTCAGGTACCAGGTTGTGCCTGCCGAGTATGCGGGCTTGGCCTCCTGCCGGATGAGCGTCACGCCTGAAAGCCCGGTGAACTGGGTGGAGGCGAGCGCGGCCATGCTGACGTTGGCGAGCTTGTAATAGCCTACATTGCTCTGTCCGAACAGCACGGCATACCCATTGAGCGTGTTCCCGTCCGTGACAGCGTTGAACACGAAGCCGCTGCCCTCGAGAGTATGCCAGTCGGTATTGCCTTCGGTCAGGTGGAACGTAAAGGTGCGGTAATCACCGTCCTGCGCCGGGCGGAACAGAAGGGTGGTAAACGGATCGGTAGGATGCCCGGAAAAACTGACGGTATCGCCGCTTGCCGAGGCATGACCTGTGCGGCCGTACTGTGTCCAGCCTGCGTCGCCTTCTGCGGCCAGCGCCTGCATGGGTAGCACCGCGATGAGCAGCAGCGCCATGAGAAGCAGCGGCAGGATACGTTTGCGAATGAGTTTCATGTGAGATTCCTCCTTGATTACTGAAATAAATAAGCCCGGTTTAGCCGGGCTTGGGCGCATAGAAAACGACCTGTGCAAAAGCACGGGTCGTGAACATAAAGGTATATGGGGTTTACTTAATGCGAAAAACCAATCGTGTCCCGATCATCTGGGAGGAACTGCCATATCGTACATTTGACGGAATGCACGGATGATTGTTTCCCACTGAATATCGGCGGCATAGTCGAAGCTAGTTCTGTAGTTCTCCCATAGAGATTGCAGTGCAGAGCTGTTCTCAATCTCGTCTATGGTAGTACCAACGTGATCGATGACAGGCAGTGACCCACGCTTCTCGGCTGTGTTGATCAGTGCGCGTCCGAGAGTGTCTGCGTCAATATTGTCCTGCTGCGAAATGCCCAACACGTAAATATCGTAGAAATCACGCATACGAGTATTAAGCGTTCCGCGGGAAAGAATGGTCTCTAGCTTTTCTGCAAGCACCGTCTCCAAATTGTAGGCCAACAAGGAAATTGTTCGATCCTCAAAAATAAGCTTGAACACATAGAGAATCTCGCTCGGCGTAATCACATCGTCCGTGGAAAAATCGATCTTCAAGGGCGTGTGCATCGTTTCCAGGCAGGTATCAAGCTGTACTCTGACGCCGGGATAATCGTCGAACGGTTATCCAGTCCTACCATAGCGGAGACAAGCGTGCCGCCTTTGAGGATGAGATTATCCCGGTATGGGGAAACGGCAAGCCGTTACAGAAACCGTTCCATGACATAGTTGCGTATGATGATCATAGCCTTGTTGCTGTCGCTTTTGGACATATTGCGAACTAAGGGCTTTCAACTGTCTTGCCGTTCGGATCATTAGAGTAACACCTCCATATACTGCCTGATAACACTCTCGATTGAAAGCGCTTTTGCATATCGCATGAGTCGCGGAGCGTTTTTCGTTTTACTTCGCGCATATCCTTTGACCGCTCCTTGCAGCGTTTGCGCTTCAATACATCGACGGCTTCGCACAAGATCGCAAATCGTGCGTTCCATATCATAGCTCCGCAGCGTATGCCCTACGGGCGAGGCGGCCTCCGAAAGACCCATCTCAAACAGGTCTTTCTTGATTGTGTGTACTCTTACGCCCTGCTTGGTGAGGCCCGCAACATTTGTGCCGGCTTCAAGCGTAACAGAAAAGCGCAAGGGTTCACGTTCCGCGGCTCCCAATAGGTAGAGAGCCGTTTCGTGTGAAAAGACTGCCTTTGGATACCGTACCTGAAGCACATAGAGAGCATCAGGCCACGCTTCTTTTGACATGTAAAGCCCATGCGCCGTGCGCTCCAAACCGTTTTCTCTCACATAGGCAGCAAGCGTACTCTTTGATACACCGGCTGCAACGGCATCCGATGTACGCAGATATCCTTTATTTTCAGACAGCAACTGATCCAATCGCTCAAACTTACCCATGCCATCACCACACTTTCACGCTATTATTGTAACCCAAAATAGCGTGAAAGTAAACCTGTAATCACAAATCCTTTCAAGAAAGCCCAGCGATGCCAGACTCAAGGACATAAAAGGCCGTCTGCTAATTAAGCAAACGGCCTTTGTGCAATGACTCGGCGCATTTATCGCTGCTGTTTTTTGCGTTTCGGTCTGCGCAGCGAGAGGATACCCGCCGCAGCCGCGCACAGCAGTCCGGTGATAACCAGCGCATACCTCCACCACTGGAACGAGAACACGCCGGTCTTGGGAACGGTGGATGTATTCTCGACCACGAACGCTTCCTGATTGACATAGGTGGACGTCACCTCCACCGAGATGACCTTGCCGGACATCACATAGCCCTCAGGCGCCTTCAGCTCCTTGATGGAATACTTACCCTGGCTGAGTTTGCTGAACACCAACAGGCCGTCCTTGTCGGTTTTACCTGTCATCAAGAGCTTGTCCTTGCTGTCGTATAACCCAAACTCCACGCCGCGTAGCGACTTCTTGGTCGCGGAGTCGACCTTTTTTACGGACAGCTGCACGACCTCGTCGGTGAAGATGGTATCGCCATGGATCGTCCCATCGGGCTTGATCTCAAAGTTCATGGTGTTGGGGTTAAGTGCAAAGCCCTCCGGCGCAAGCGTTTCCTTGAAGGTGTACTTGCCCGGCGCAAGCGTCATGGTGCTGATTTTGCCATCCTTATCCGTGACCGCCTTATACACCGACTTTCCGTCGGCGTCGAATATCTCCACCGTAGCGCCCGGTACCGGCTGTTTGCCCGTGACGTCGGTCTTGGTGATGACAAGCTCGATTCTGTTGTTTTCCATCGTCATGTCCCCGGTGACTGTGCCGTCGGCTGCAACGGTGAACTTCTTGACCGTCGTGCTGAGACCATAACCTTCCGGTGCTTTGAGCTCTTTGTATGTATAATCGCCCTCCGCGAGGTAGATGACCGCCAGCTCGCCGTTCTCATTGGTAGCGCCCGAGTAGACCTCGTTGCTCTTGCTGTCGAATATGGCGATCTCCGCGCCCGCCAGCTTTTTGCCGCTGTCCTTATCTACTTTTGTTATGACTACCCTTGTCGGCGTGTTGACGAGCTGGGTCGTGCCGGTAATCTCACCGTCCGCTGTGACGGTAAAGGTAAAGGTCTGATCTGTCAGCACATAGCCCGTCGGCGCTTTCAGCTCTCGCACCGTATATACGCCGGGACGCGGCATGGGGAAAGCGAGCTCGCCCTTATCGTCCGTTTCACCCGAGGCGATGATCTCGCCGGCCGCGTTTTTGACCTCAAGCGCAGCGCCCGCAAGCAGCCTGCCGTCTACGGAGCTGATCTTAGTGATGTGTACCTGCTTGGGCGAGTTCTTGCACACATACTCCAGAACCTCGTCGGAGTCTGCCGTAATGACTGCCTCGTACTCCTGCCCGCTCAGCTCGAAGCCCGCGGGCGCTTTGGTCTCGCGGATGACGTATGTGCCCACGGGCAGCTCCGGAGAGAGCGCTTCGCCGTTTGCGTCCGTGGTCAGCTCTATGGATACGCCCAACTCTTTATTGGATACCTCGAAGACCGCTCCCTTCAGCCTGTAGTCGGCCTCGGTATCACCGCCGCCGAAGATGCGTTGGAGGAGGTTTGGAGCTTTATAACGTTCATCAAGCTTGAGGAGCCTGATCTTTCCTGTCGCAAGCTCGTTGAGAATGGGCTGCCCATCGTTGGCGGCAACCTTGATGCAGCCGACCTCGGAGCCGCCGTAAACAAGCTCCACCGGGTAGGCAGCCTTGGAGATGACATAGCCCTCAGGTGCAGCCAGCTCTACAAAACGGTACAAGCCGAAAGGTATTCGACCTTGGATCCGGAGAAAACCATCTGAATCCGTGGAACCCACATTCACAAGAGAATCCTTAGGTAGGACCGCAGTGCTTACGCCGTGGATATCCTCATCCGCATATAACCCAAACACGAAGCCTTCGCCGGGCGCCATATATATCTCGGCCTTTTCGGCGCTGAACTGCTCCGCCTGCTTCTCCAAGGTCAATTCCACAGCAGGTGCGTCATCTCGGATGCCTACCTGCGCAGAGACGATGGCAGTGTACTGGTCTTTATACCGAAGCGTGACCGCGTGCGGTTCTGTATCCAGCAAATACCCTTCGGGCGCTGTCGTTTCCACGACTTCGTATTCGCCAAGATACAGCGCCTTGCTGACGGCGCTTCCATCGCTGCCCGTGGTGACGGTGTCGGCGACCTCTCCGGCGCTGAGCTTCAGCGTGCCGTCCGGAGTTTTGATATCGGTCTTGGCGCGGATCTCAAACACCGCGCCTTCAAGTGGGATATCCGAGTATGTGGCGGTTTTGACCATGCCGAATTCGGATTCCGTTTCCGTTACGCCAGTGAAGGTCGGGCCGGTCTTTTTCACGGTGATCTTGCCCATGACAGGCGTATTGGCGCACTCCACCACAACGGTCTCGCCGTCTTTGCCAATGCTAAAGGGGATGGGGGATGCGTTGAGCAGGTATCCAACGCCCGCCTTCACCTCATGCAAGGTGTAATCGCCATACAGCAGCGGCTCGGGCAGCACCAGCGTGCCATCGGCGGCCGTTTCAAAGACAGTGATATCGGCGGGAGCGGGATACAGCTGGCGCTGTACAATCCAAACGCCATCTGCGTCCTTGATCCTGAACTGAACGCCGGCCGCGGGGATGATATTGCCGGTCTCAGCGTCCACTTTGACGATCTTCAGCTCACTCTTGAACGCCTCGTTTTCCAACGCGTAGGCATAGACCTTCTCGTCAACGTCGATGGTCACGTCGATTGGGTCGATGATCTTATGGCTGTCGATACCCTTGGTTTCGGTGATGGTGTACGTTCCGTACAGCAGCACATCCGAGATGGCATGACCCGAAACATCGGTGGTCAGCGTATCCATGACCTCGCCATCCGCCTTGCGTGTGATTGTGAATTCGATGCCCGCAAGGGGTCGTGTCTCCTTGTTGCTGCCATATCCGAACTCGGCGTACTTGATGATGCTGATCCTGCCGCGTATGATCGTGTTCTCGACCGTTACCGACTCCTCCACAACCTCCACCGTCTGTCCGGCGTACTCTATGACCACTGGGAACTCGGTCTCATTGAGCGTATAACCGGCAGGAGGCGTTTTTTCACGCACCACATAGCTGCCAAGCGGGAGCTCGGGACTCAACACAGTATCATTTACAGCCGTTAGCGTGTGCAGCACATTGCCTTCGGTATCGAGTATCTCGAACACAGCGCCGTCGAGCGTGGCTTCGCCCTGCGGTTCAGCCCCGGTCTCGGCGTCCCGCTTGGTTATCGTGATCGTTCCGGTCTGGGGCTTGTTCGGTACGGTGACGGATTCATATACCACCTCGATGGTCTGACCCGCATAGGCCAGCTCCACATCGTAGGCAGCGGTGTTCAGCACGAACCCCTCGGGCGCGGCCTTTTCCTTTATGATGTATGCGCCAAGGGGCAGCAGCTTGCTGACCGCATTGCCGTCGGCGTCGGTGGTGAGCGTATCCACAACAGTATCGCCGCTGTAGATCTCAAACACCGCGCCGGAGAGCGCATAATCGCCCATGTCCGAATCCGCGTTGGTCTTTTGCACGGTGATCTGGCCTGCCTGCGGCTTATTCGGGATGTTCACATCGCCATATATCACGGCGGCGGTCTGGCTGCCGTATGAGATGGTGACGTTCTTCGGGGTCGAGTTCAGTACGAAGCCGTTAGGGGCAGTGATCTCATTGACCGAGTACGTTCCCAGCACCAGCTCCTTGCTCTCGGCCTTGCCTGTGTTATCGGTGGTGATGGTATCCACCAGCGTCCCCGCGCTGTCACGCACCTCGAACACCGCGCCAGCAAGGGAATGAGAACCAAGCGAGTCATCGGCGTTGGTCTTCTGCACCCGCACCTTACCCATTTGAGGCATATTGGGAACGGTAATGCTGACGTTCACCACGCCGTTCACGGCATTGGCGGCCGTAATATTCACGGTCTGGTCGGCTGCCGCGACAAATCCCTGGGGCGCCGTGATTTCCCTCACGGTGTATGTCCCAAGCGGCAGCGCTTTGCTTTTGCCCGTGCCGTCAGCGGCTATGGTCACGGTATCCACGGGGGTGCTGCCGCTATAGATGGTGAACACAGCGCCGGTGAGCGGATAGCTGCCCTTCGTTGGGTCTGCGTTCGTCTTTTTGATGGCGATATACCCCTTGATGCTACTGTTGGTAAGCGAAAGCGTCGCGGTGCTGGCAAGGCTCACGTTCACCGTGTGCACGGTGGGATCGAGGTTATAGCCGCTAGGTGCACTGATTTCCTGTACATAATACGTTCCGGGGTCGAGGCCGTCCATGCTGCCGTAGCCCCGGAAGTTGGTAGTGATTGTGCCGATCTGCCGGCTGCTTGCGTCCTTTACGCCGAATACCGCTCCGGCAAGCGCCGCGCCGTTGTCGCCGGTCTTGTAGATCTCGATCCCGCCGGAGTCGGGCGTGATGAGCGTCAGGCGCGTGGTGACGGCGGGCTGTTCAAGACCGTTGCCCACCATGACGACCTTCTGATCGTCGTTGCTTGGCGCGTACCAGGCATAGTTGGCGGTGCTGCGGCTGTCATAGCCGGTAAAGGTGATACTGAGCTGCTGACCCGCCATACTGGTGGGAACGGATATGGTAAGCACATCCCCGTCGTTGCCGGTGAAGCCGGATATCTGCACGCCGTAGGGCGCGTCATAGGTATATCCGCCGTTGCAGTTCTTAAGACTCACCCGGGTCTGTCCAACGAAATAGCTGCCCTGTTGGGTCATATTGATCGTCGAGGGGTTGACCTGTATAGAATGCTGCAGCGTCATCCCGTTGCGGGCTTTATTGAGCAGATCCATCGAATACGCCCACATGGCGGCCGCCGTGCTGTTGCCGCTTTTCGGCCTTGTGTACTGGTTGGAGCGGGTAAGGTTGGTGAAGTTGTATTGCTGGAAGTCCATGCCATACACTTCCTGCGATTCCGAGAGCCAGAATCGGATGGCGTTGGCTGTAGCGTACCGTGCCTGCTCTGCGGAAAGACCGCCCGTACCGCCCGCGGGATAACCGAAGGTCAATATGGAGTAGATACCCTGATATACGGCATATGGGTAGGCATCGGTGGGATCGAAGCTCGAATAGGTATCGCCTCGTGGTGTGCCGTTCTTATGTTCTAGGCAATATGCAATTTCACCTGTCTGTGTATTCCAGTGATGAGGCGTTTTCAGCGCCTCCCATGCCCCCGCCGAGGAATAATACTCATACAGCCGCACGGAGGACGGTTCATCCTCCGTGCCGACCGGAGCGTAGGCCGCAAGCGCTGTCAGCGGCAGCGCGCAGATCGTAAGCAGCACGCACAGCAGCAGCGCAAAGAATCGTTTTCTCTTGTTCATATTCCCTCCTGAATGGATAAAGGAGCCGATCACTCAGCTCCTTTGCTTTCTGGTCTTGTAATACCGAATGCCGATGAATCCTGTGGCGCTCAGCAGCAACGCTCCAACCCCGTGCCAAAGCGCGCCGCTCTCCACACCCGTCTGCGGGATGGGCTTTATGACCTCAATCTTGGGCGTGGCGGTGGGCGTGGCGGCCGGTGTTGCGCTGGGCTTGGGCGTGGTTGTCGGCTTGGGCGTTGGGGTCGGCGTTGGTGTGGGCGTAGGTAAAGCCTTGGGTTGGTTGACAATGTCCTTCAGCCCGCTGACCACACCCTTATCGCTCACGGTGAGCGTATACTTGGTGCTGTTTACTAGGTAGCCTTCAGGCGCTGACAACTCATAATAGGTATAGCTCTCGCCTGCCTTCAAGCCGTTTACCGTAACGAGACCTGAAGCATCGGTCTTCCCCGAAAACACCTGCTTTTGCTTCGTGTCCAGCACAACGATAGTCGCGTCCGCGAGGGGATTGCCCTTCTCGTCCACCTTCTTGATGGGCACGGAGGTCGTGATGCGGGCATTGCTGAAGCTGAGCGTGCCGGTCACCTCGCCAGTGTCGGAAACAATAAAGGTGTATTCATTTTGATCCAACAGATAGCATGGTGGCGCTTGGAACTCCTTATAGGTATAGGAACCTGGCGCAAGACCCGCAATAACCGCATACCCGTCGTTGCCGGTGGTATACTGGCCAACGGCAGCGCCGGACGCGGTCCTGACCTCGATCTTGCAGCCGGAAAGGCCCGCTCCGGTATCCGCACCCAGCTTTCGGATGCGCGCTTCGCCGGTGACAGGCGGCGGTGCGGGGCGCTTTTCATTGGTCAGCGTCCAGTATTCGGGGTTGCTCCCGGTGGAGGAGAGCCGCAGGGTGTGGCGTGTATCGTCCAACTCATATCCATCAGGCGCTGTGACTTCAAAGTAGGAGTAATCCGTATCGTACTTGAGCTCTACGTCCGTAGAGACAACGCCGTTATCGGTCATGCCTTGGAAAATCGTTGCGCCGTTCCCGTCAACGATGCGGATCACTGCGCCGTCCAGAAGCGCCTGCGTATCTGCATCTATCTTTTTGAAGCTCACTCGTTCGCCTGTCGGTCTGGGGATAGGCGGCGCAACGGCGGGCAGCACCAGCGTATCATCGGCCGAGACCCGGTTGGGCGTGCCGCCGGTACCGACGGGTTGCAGCTCCGCCGCCTGCTGAGCGTCGGCATGGACATACATCCGGCATCGGTCGCTCCGGGTCAAAGTTAGGGCATCCGTAGTCTTGGCTTTGAGCGTGAGAGCATCGGAAGGTCGCGCATCCGTGCGCACATAGTATTCCTGACCTGCACGCACAACGCTGAGCGCCGTCCCCGCTGAATCGGTCACGCTCGCATTCACACCGCCCGCATCTATGATCAGCTCGATCGTTCCGGCGGAAAGCATATCGGAGGAAACGCTGAATGGGCCGTAGATGTAGCCCGCACCGTTCTGAGCAGGCGTCAAGTCTGCGGGGTGCTCGATCGAAATGTTGTCGCCGAAAACCTTGCTGCGGTAGTTGGTATATTCGTCCCGCTCTTGTGTAAGATACTCATACAGTAGCTTGGTATCCTGATGTCCCTGAATGAGCTTTGCGCCGATAAACCGCTCCGGGTCGTCATTGACCTTCGCAGGCTGATGATGCCATACTGCCTCCTGAATCGTAGCGTACACGATGGTTTCCACCAGCTCGTCAAGCTCAGCGGAGGACAGCCCGCCCTGGGAGGCAGCAATCTCAGTATACAGCCGGTCGTAGTCTGCGCCTGCATCGTGCATCATGGTGCTCATAGAGATAGCGGGATAGCTGTGCTCGATAACCCAAAGCATTTTATCGTATACGGCGCCGCTTGGCCAAGCGGTGGTGACGAAATTGTCCGTCTGCACCACGCTCTTGCGCCAGAAGCCGTAGATCCAATGCCCATCGTCACGGGTCAGTTCATATCCGTCCGCGAATGTTGCACCGTTGATCTCAAACTGAACACGCTCATCATTGTTAAAAGCGTCCAGCATAGTCTGGTCAACTACCGTTGTGGACAGGAACCTGAAGGAAGTGATATCCCCGTGAACGGCCATGAGATCGCCAAAGCAGGCGGAAGTGTTTGGATCGGAGCCGTTGGCTGCCGTGTCGCCCGCTTTCAAAGTTTGAACAAACAGACCAAGGAGCATATCGCTGTCCTTCACATATAGCGACTGTTCGCCCGTGTTTGAAATGGTTGGAGGATAATGGCGGCTCATGTCGAGGCAATACGCAGTAAACTGCTGCTGATTAGTCGTAGCAACCCAAATCTTCATGACATTGGTAAGCCCATGAATACCGCCTGACTGCTCTGTGCCGCTGCTATCCATAACGGAGAAGGTATAGCTGCTGAAATCCAGTACCATGTCCGCTTTGGTGTAAACCGTTACCACCTCGCCAATCTCTGGCACACGGGTCGGAGTTTGAGCAGTGAATGCAAAAACGGTCATTGGCATAACCGCCTGTACAATGCACAAAAGCGCTGCCAGAAGCAGCGCCCACTTAGACCTTTTCATTATGATTCCCTCCCAATATGTTGTTTTGTTGTATAAAAAAAGAGCGCAGAAGCGCTCTATCGTTGATTAAAGTAGCTTTTGCTTACTTCATATATCTTTTCAGCTCATCGTAAAAGTTTTCGCGCGTCCCGGCCATAACCACGACGATAATCTTCTCACCTTCGTATTCCACCGTATAAGCAAGTTCATAATTGGTCTTGTTATAGTAGATATCATACCCGTATAAGCCGGCGAGATCACCGGTCTTAGGTTCTCCAATCGTGTAGTCCTTGCAAATAGCGTCAATGGCAACTTTATACAATTCTTTCAGCCGCTTATCCTTGAGCTTCTTTAGATACTTGGCTGCAGGAGGAAGGAACCTGACTTCTGCCATACTCACTCCCTCACGCCAAATACATCATCATAAGTGGAATACTCACTGCTACCCTTTGCGGCATTTTCCGCATCGGCCAGCATGGCCTCTACAGCCGGCCGAACTTTTTTTTGCTCAGCCTTAAATGCGGCGAGCAGTTCATCGTTGGATAAGCCCTTTGCAATCAAATCAGCAAGAATTTGCTCGGCAAATTCTCCACCGCTTACGGTTTTAACAGGCCGTAGAACGATTTCGTTCCCTCTCATCAGGCACTCGGCTTCATTGGTGAATCCAAGTTTTTCATAGTATTTCTGCGGAATCGTAATCTGCCGCTTTTCTGATATTTTAATTGTTTTCCGGTTCATAGCCACACCACCCTTGCTCAACGCAGACTCCATATCTCTTACTCCTATTCTATGCAATTGCCAAAGAAATCATACAACAAAATATCCTTGTTTCCTTGTTCATTGTAACATTAGGGGTACTGTCTGTCAAGGTGGTAATGACGCGGTGCGCCCTATTATACAGCGGCATAAGAGTCAGTATAAGCGGTATTATCCATTTCGTAAGTATGGCCTCCTTTTCGTGATACTGGATAATACCGCTCACACCCTATATTTACGACGAGCTGCGGGTCTGGATGGTCGAATAGCCGCGCTGCGCTTCGCTCAACGATCGGTAAAGTATCTCGAAGAAGCGTTCGCGGGTCAGGGGCGCATCCAGCCAATGCGTCGTCCGGTATGCATAGCAGCCTATGCCGGTATCGATCGTGTGCCCGCCAAGTACGCTTGCAAGGTTGAGCTTGTTGACCTTATCCTTATCGTGGATCGAGATCTTCCGCTCCAGATAGCGCACCAGATAGATGACCATCAACGGATGCAGCTCGGAAAAGGATATCTGCAAATAGAAATCCTCAAACATCATCATAAGGCCCGCGTCGTCCTCCTCCTCAATAGCGAGCGACTGCTTTACCATATTGCGGGCCTCGTCGGAAAGGGTTTTCCTGCGGCGCGTCTCCTCTATGGATAACGCCTGTACGTCATATTCCATACTTTTCTCCCGATCAAGAATACACAATAGCGCCCCAGAGCCTAAGCCGCTCCAAATCCACGCCCAGTATCCTGACCGTGACCGGCGAACCGATGGCGGGGCGCTTGCGCTTGGGGAACTGGCAGAGACAGCTCACATTTTCAAAAGAAACGAATACACCCACCGCTGTGATCATCGTGACGTTTCCGACATAGATGTTGCCGACCTTGAAGCGGCTGATGGCCTGCTTAAAAGCGTCCTCGCCCGCCTGTTTCACCGAGAGCTTGAGGCTGATATTGTTTCGGTCACTTCGGTCAAGCTCCAGTATTTTCACCAATACCCGGTCGCCTACGCGGAAGTGCGGCGTAGCGTCCACCCAGCGCAGGTAGCTGAGCTCCTCCAGCGGAATAAACTGTTCTATGCCGAACAGTTCCACAAAGGCGCCGGGGCGTATGACCGAAACCACCCTTGCTTCGGCGATGTCTCCCGCCTCCAGCTGATGGTGGCCGTTGCGGTCGGTGTCAAGGTAATACTCGCGTCTGCGCTGGCGCATGGCCTCCAGGCGGCTGCCGGCCGCAACACCAGCGTCCGTTTCGATGCCTTTTACCACATAGTCGATCTCAGCGCCCAGCCTGCGGGAGAGCGTTGCGCCGCGATAGTTATCCGCAGCATCCTCATCGAACTCAAACATCTCGCTTGCGGGGATGATGACCTTGAACGCGCCATGATAGACCACCGCATACGCGAGGTCAGGGCTCTCATCCATGTGCTCGATGCCTGCGATGGTGCCTGTAATGACGCGCCGGCTTTTCATAGACTCTGAAAGGTCGATGATGTCCTGCCTGCGCCTAGCTTCGGGGGTCAGCTCGCTGCGCTGGCCGTCAAGGGATACGACTGCGCGCCTGCGCGGTCTGCGTGTGGGCGAAGTCTCTAGGACAGGTGCGTCAGCGGCCGGTTCATCGGATTGCGGTGAAGGCGTTACCTGTATAACCGATTCAGGCTCAGGCTTGGAAGCGCTTCTTCGGGACCTCTTGGGCTTTGGTTCGGGCGTTTCCTGTACAACCGGCTCTGCGGCTGTGTTTTCCGGCCTGTCTTCAGGCGCCTGAGGAAGGTTTGCGGATTCTTCGGTTTCAGTTGTGGGGGATGGTATTGAATCAATGGCTTCGACGCCGTCGTCTGGTGCAATATCCGCTTCGGCCGTTTCAGTCGTAGGGGACACCGTTTCATCAGGTTTTTCGACAATCTCCTCAGCGGATCCCAAGGCGATTTCACTGTTTTCATTCTCAGTCATGGACACAGCGGTGTCTTCGGCTGTACCGGGCGTGGATAACTCCATATTCATCGTTTCAACGATTTCGGTTTCGGATGTTTTCTTAGGCATGCTTTTATTTCCTCCTATCAAAAATTTTCGGGTGGGGCGGCTGTTTCGTAAAGGTCGCCAACGCTTGGCGAAAGCGGCGCGTAAGCGGGCTGCGGCTCATAAGGCGGGCTCATTGGTTCCGAGTAAAATCCGGAGCCGTAGTCCAGTATGGAACAGGGGCGCAGCCGCTTTGCTGCCGAAAGCCGGGTATAATCCAGCTTCTTGAGACGCAGCATTTTCTGGCCCCTAAGCGCCACGAGCATATCGTCATGCGGCAGGCGCAGGACTTCATCCGGCGTGAGCAGCCGGCGCTTACCAAGCCCCTCGGAATAGCGGTACTGCGGTATGACCTGCGCTACAGCGAAGGTTTGCCGGGTGGTCATGGTGGAGTTCACGTCGATGGTCATGTCGCCGCTGCGGGTGGATACATACGTTGCCGTCACATCATCTGAACAGCCCAGCATAAGCTGCGTATCACAGCAGCCGAGTATTTCGGCCCAAAGGTTGTTGCCGTATCGGTTCTGGAGCTGGGGAAGGCTTTGCAATACCAGTACCAGCGAGACCGCACGGGAACGAAGCGTGGCTGCCGAGCGGGCGAAATCCCGGCCGTTGTTCCCGCCGATGGTGCCGATATTGGCAAACTCATCGAGTACGAAGTTGACCGGTATGGGGCAGCGGCCGCCGGGCGAGCTGTCCGCCAAGCGGGTCAGCCGTATGAACAGGAACGAGAAGAACAGCGAGGACAGAAAGTTCATGGTGCTGTTCTGGTCGTCCAGTATCACGAAATAGGCGCACTTCCTTTTAGCGGGCGCGGTCAGGTCGATGTCGCTGCGGCTGAGGATGCGCTTGACCTGTTCGCTTTGCAGGGTTTGAAGCCGCGTACCAAGACCGAGGAGGATGCCCGAGCGCACCGTATCGCCGGATTGACGAAACAGGTTGTAAGGCGCTCTCGCCGGGTGCTCTATGGGCAGCTTATCGAACAGCGCCGATAGCTGCTTCTCGTTCGTCTGGGTCAGAAAGCGGTACACTTCGGGCAGGTTGCGCCGCTCCGCGCCAAAGGCGGTGGTGTGGTCGACATACAGCACCAGAGCCTTCAGCAAATTAGATTCGCCATTGTCCCAGAAATGGTCGCCGCGCTCTCCGCTGGTGTTAGAGATGATGACGTCGCTTAACACCTGCGCAAGAAGCGTATCCTGCTGCAAATCGGCCATGCAGTTCCATGAATCGCTATGGCGCGGGTCAACGAGATTGAAAACCTTCACCTCATAGCCGTTATCCACGAAGTAACCCGCCATATCGTTATACAGTTCCGATTTACTGTCTGTCACGATCACGGATTCCTGACGCTTGACGCTCTGGATGAGGTACGGGCGAATCACGGCCCGGCTCTTCATGGTGCCGGACGCTCCGAAGATTAGAATGTGCCTGTTGAGCTTCGTATCAACAGGCAGACAAACCGCCTGACCATTCAGCTCTCCAAGGATCGTGCCCTGCGCCTTGTCCGGCGGCGCGACCTCGAATACCTTTTTCACATCCTTCGGCTCCATCCAGCCCGCCGTGCCATACGCGCCGGATTTCGAGCGGGTGAAGTTCCTCGCGTCGTATTCCTTGCTGCCGAACTTATCGTGCAGCTTGACATACAGCACGACGCCGCCAGCGCCAAGCAAAAGAAAGAGCGTACCCTTTAGGCCGCTCGCGGTGAATGCGTAAGGGATACAGTAGAGCGGACTCGCCTTGAGCTCGGCCATGAGCACGCTGCCGGTCATACCGTCCTGCCGCATCCATTCTTCGTAGTTGTATAGCAACTGGCCCAGCAGGCCGCCGAGATACAACAGCAGAACTGAGCCAAGCAAACAGGCCAGCAGAATGCCGGCCTTGCGTTTATCCAATATGGGTCACCTCCCTTGTAAGGCTGCGGCGATGCGGGCCGGGTCGATCAGTTTGAGTTCTATACGCTCACCGAGAAACGGCTTCGCGTATTCGAGCTGCCACGGATAACAGACCGCTTCATACCGATGCTCCGCATCCTCGATAGCGGCGAGCCGGAAACGGACGAGCCTCGCAAGGTCGCCATCCAAGTGAGATAGAATGTACTTCCCGCCGTCAACGGCGTCGCAGTCGCATTCCACGAATCCGTTCACCTGAAGCCGCAGTGGAAACAGTATGCTCCTGAGCCGTGACTGAAGCGCTGGTATCGTGAGCAGCCGTAGCAGGCTTTTTCCATCATCGTTCAATGGCACGAAATGTACCGCCGTGTAGATGTGGTCAATGCGGCAATCCCTGCGGCCAGCTTTGTTGGTTTCCATGAGTGTATCGAGCACCACGCTGCCGCTCCTGCCGAACAGGATCGCGCCGCAAAGCGCGTCCACGCCGGCGTTGCGCCTCGCCAAATCCTCACATTGCTGCATAGCTTTGAGTTCTCCGTCGCCGTGCCATTTCATAACAGCGTTCCGCGTGTTGTATACGGCAAATCCCACGCCCTTTTTCAACAACAGACCCGTCATGCGTGTGAAGCCGGTTTTGTTCATGGAATCGCCGTCCAGCTTTTTGACGATGCGGCTGGGATAGAAGCATGGCATGTCACCAACAGTCGGTTCTATATGCTCTGTCTGAAGCCTCGGCAGCAGATAAGGCCGTATCTCTATGCCCGATGAAAACATCATGGCCAGCGTCTCGGCGACTCTGTGGTTGCGTTCGATGTCCCCGCGCTTGCCGGAGAAGGCGTGGTTGCGGAACGCGGAGAGGTAGTAATCCACAGCAGCCGGATGCAGCTCGTCCAATAAGGGTAAGGCGCTTTTGTGCAGCCGGATATTACGCATAGGGCCTCGTTTTCCGCTTATAGACAGCAATCGGGCGCAGTATCGTTTCCCGCTCCAGCTCGCCTCGATCTCCTGCCGGTCTTCTAGCCTGTGGATAAGATCCCGCATGGTGCGCGGATTTCCCAATATGGAAAGTCCACTCATGGGGAACTCGCCCGCGACGGACAGCAGTTCAAGCAGCTCAAGCACATGCGCGCCCTGGCGAATGTATATCATGGCGTCACTCCATATCGCATTGGCATTTAGTGCTCCTGACTGCTCTCTTCCCCTCAAAACCGGCGTCGCGTTTCAGGAAATGTGCCCGGTTTATCGATATTTTTACCGCTTCTCGGCATACGTGTTTCAGAAAGGCCGTTTTCGGCCTCGAAACGCGTATGTTTTTTCGGCGTTTTGGGTGTTAAGGGAACAGTGGAAGCAGCGTTTGCGGGTCGGTTTTGATGCGCTCATAGCAGACAGGGAATTCAGGTTGCGGAACGAGCAATATCGTTGTTGCGTCCCTGTCGTCCGTAAGCGAACAATAGTGGTGTTCACAGCGAAGCGGAGCGTCATCGTATAGCGCATACAGGGCAAGCGCATCGATGATGGCGTTCAGTTCGATGTTGTCATGGTCACGGTATTCCCGCTCCGGACGGCTCTTATCATACCTGTGGCACACGGTCAGCACGCAGTTGTCGATCCGCAGCTTCTCGTGGCATTTGAAGTATTCGCCCAGAGCAAGGTACAGGCTGTGCCGGATGTATTCAGCGCCGCCATGTTCCTTTTTTGGCAGAAGCGCAGGCATATCCACGCCGAACCAGCCCTCTGCGGTATAGCCTATGTGAAGCGGCAGCACCTCTTTGATCTGGCGCTCCATCTTCGGCCTTGCGGCGGGCGATCCGGTCAAAGCAGGAAGCGACCTTGCGAGCAGCGTGAGCCGTTCCGCGTGGTATGCGAACTCGAAAGCGTTCCGATAGGCTTCCTTCAAATCGCCCGTGTCGTATGCTTCGCTGACATTTCCTAGCACCATGGAAGCAAGCTGCAGCCGCTTGTAGGCGCGGTCTATATCCCTCTTAAACGGGGACGGTGTTTTCTTTTCCATGTTGACCTCCGTTATAGAATGTAATGTGCGGTTCTTTGCCGTCCGGCGCGTCCTTCAGCACCGCAAACAGACATGGCGCATGAGGAATCCGCAAGCCCTGCACCATAGCGATATCCGGCAGCACGATGATGTATTTGATGTCGTCCTCCGGCTGAAGGAGCTTGAGCAGATGCCCTTCCTCCGCACCTATAACAATGATCTCGTACCCGGTCTGCTGCTTCAAAAAGAACAGCTGCGAGGGATAAGTCGCGGGGAAGTGCTCCATGGGCGCTACCTCGGTTCCATATTTGAGCAGCACCCACACGGCCGCGATGGTCTTTGGGTCGGGGCGGACGGTGGGGTCAATACCCAGATATCCGCCCTCGATATCCGTGACGTAAAGCCATCTCTTGAGATTGCGTATGATCTTCTCCGCAGTCGATACCGGTTTGTTCAGCAAGCGCAACACCTGCTCATATTCGAGCGCCCCGTATTGGGATAGCCACTTGATAACATACTGTTCATCCTGCAAAAGCAAGCCGAACACCTCCTTATACAAAAGCGTTTTTGATGCCAAAAACGTATTCCTTCCCTTTATGCGTTTTATAGGGCGCATGACAAGCAAGAATCCCCGTAAACACAGGCGTTTTTGTGAAATACGTTTATTCTTCCGAAAACGCATTTCCCTCCGTTTGCGTTTTCTGCGCCCGCTGCCGTTCCTTGAGAATGGCGGCAAGCTCACTGCGGTCGGTGGTGATGAGCTGCTGCTCCACCTTGGAAGCGCGCACCAGCACCGGCACTTTGTTGTTGTTGGAACTGATCAATGCCTCTCCGCGCTCGAACTGGGTGATGCTGCGTATCTCCGTGCGGGTGAGCTTCAATGTCTCCCGCACATACTCGGCTTCGTCCGGCTCCAGATTGAGGATGATCTTGGTCTTGCTGTTGTTGATGATGGCCCGGCCGTATTTGCCGTCCTCAAGGGAGAAGAAGTCGGATAGGTCCTGGCTGGCTGCGATCGCGGCCGCGCCGTAGCCGCGTGCGATCTTGAATATCTCCTGACAAAACTCACCCGCCTGCCGATTGGAGGACGCCCCGATGAGCTGCCAGATCTCGTCGATATAGATGGCCTTGCGCTTCGTCCTGTCCGACTTTACCTGATCCCAGACATAGTCGAGGCCGATAAACATCCCGACCGGCAATAGCTTTCCCTTTAGCTCGCTGATGTCGATGACCACATACTTGTTGTCCAGATTCACGTTGGTCTGCTGATTGAAGCTCTGGGCGCTGCCAGTTACAAAACGGCTGACGATGATGGCCAGCCGCTGCGTCAACGGATTCGCTTCCAAAAGCTTATGCAGATCGCCGAGAATAGGCATCTTCTTATATCGGGTATGCGCCTTATCGGCATACAGGGAGTCGTTGTCGTGGGTGATGCCAAACTGGCTGTAGGTCTTGATCAAGGCCTCGTCCAGCATTTGTTCTTCTTCATTGCTCATATCCGGTATCAGGAGGCTAAAGAAGATCAATAGCTGTTGAATCTTCCGCGACAGCAGTGAATCCTCGCTGTTGTAGTCCATCTCGTCGATCAGCTCCATCTCCGGGCTCAGCGTCCTTCGTATCTCCATGACGTTGATGCAGTTGGTGGAGCCGGGGCTTATCTTGATGTAGGTTCCGCCGACCGCAGCGCAGGCACGCTTGAATTCATGGCCTTTGAGCGGCGCAAGGATATAGCACTGGATTCCGCGCATTCGCATCCTGAGCGCAAGCAGCTGCATGGTAAAGGTCTTGCCCGCGCCGGAGGTGCCAAGCAAGGTCACGTTTGCATTTTTGTTTACCTTGGTATTAAACAGATCCACAATGCACAGCGAGTTGTTGTGCCGGTTGATGCCGAGCAAGACACCTGAATCATCGCTCATCTCAAACGAGGTGAACATATATGTGGACGCCGCGCCGCTTGTGAGGATGTTCCGCTGCGCCTTCTTCTCGATGTTCGGGTCGATGCAGAGAAACGGCATGACGGAGCGCAATGCGGCCTCCTGCTGGAAGTTGCAGTCGCCCACGTACATATCCATGGACTTCAAGAGATCCGTCATCTGCCCCCTGCGCCATAGAAGCTCCTCGTATGTCCGGGCCGAAATAGTGATGAACACGGACACATAGAACAGGTCCTCATTGTTGTTGGCGATGCCGGACTTGATGTAGTAGCCCGACTGTATGCTGCCGGTCAGCTCCTCATAATCGGTGCTGGTGTCCTGCATGCCCCGGAGCTTGGTTCTGTTTAGCCGTATCCTCTGCGCCACTTTATCCAGCGTTTTGCCACGGTTCTCACGGCGCAGGTGAACGTCGATGTCCACGCCCTCGCCGGCGTTGATGAGGCTCGACATCCAGCCTCCGCGCACCGCATGGGGGAAGCCGTTCCTTCGGATGTGCATGACCGAATAGTACATACCGTCCATCACCACGAAGTTATAATGTGAAAAGTCGATCCCGCGGGGCGCGATGAAGTTGGCCGGGCGTATGTGCGGTACGGCATCAAGCCCGATGATCTTGCCCTTGGCCTTCATGGTGTCCACCACGACCCGCTCCACGCGGCTCTGGAACGGTTCGTTGACGCAGGAGGAGCGGTTGAAGAACATATACAGCATCTCGGCGGTAAACGCGTCCTCATCCTCTGGCTGCACAATGGCGTTGCCGCACTGCATGAAATAAGTCTTGGCATTCTGTACCGCCGTCTGGATCATGCCGTAAATATCCGCATAGCTCTCGCCGCTGCTGCGCTTGCCCGCCGGGGGCTCGTACTGGAAGATAAGGAAAAAGCGCCTCGACAGCGCTTCCTTGTTGCCAACGTCCTTTATGAGCCGGAGGTATTCCTCCCCAAGCTGACGGCATTGCTGGTTTTCTTCCCGCGAGAGTTCTTCCCGCACCATGGCCACATGCTTATCGGAATCCGCTTTGCGGCTCACCGACTTGAATTGCAGCTTCATGGGGCTGATCTTCAGCCATGTTGCAAACGATGAGATAATGTTGTATTGCTCCTCGCTGCTGCGAAGCAGGAAGTTGATGGGCAGTATCTCGATGATCTTCACATAGCGGTTGTCGGTGGTTTCGATGATACCGTTGCGGATCTCCCTGACGGGCAGGAAATCCTGCACAAACTCACTTGTTTTGCTTCTTCTTTTTCTGCTTTTTGTGGTTTTCTTTTGCGCTTCCATACTTATATCCAATCCTTCTGTAATGCAGTTTTCTGCGGTTCAAGCCGAACCTTACGATGTGGCTGAGGTATTGCATCAGGCTGTCGCCGCCGATGCCCATGAGCGACACGACCCCGAGCGGGATCAACGTCACCGTCATGATAATCACCTTCACGGTGGTATCCACATGCAGCCATGCGACCTCCGGATACCCCACCAGACCGAGCATGACGATGGCTTCGATGGTGTTTCGCGTTTCGAGCATTCCGCCCAAGAGCTTGCCGCTGTCCGTATAGTTCGCCGGTATGGCGTAGGTATTGTTGAATTCCTTTTCGTCCATGAGTGTCACCGTCCTATCCGATAGAATATCGCTTCAGCCCAATAGCGGCCCAGGCGCAGAGCTTGTTTATGATCCTCAACGTAAATATCCACGCGGGCAATGTCGTTCTCAATGCCGCTGCCGCCCCGGTCTTCCACGGTGTAAACCTCGCCGTTGATGACCAGCACCGTGCCGAAGGGATAGTGGCTGGACATTGCCACCATGCCCGGCGCAACGCGCTTGCCGCTCGCGGTAATGCCGTCGGCATTCTTACCGCAGCATTTACTGCAAGCGCAATAGTGCGTTACATTGACCTTAAGCGTATAAAGCGGTGTGCCGAGATCGCCTGTGCCGCCGCCGGCAGACGAGCTGTAGTCGATCCCGTTGGGGCGGCGATAATATTTCACATAGCTGGGCGTATTGAGTACCACGCCGCCGGCAGAGGAGGAGCAATGCACCCACTGCCTTTTGCCGTCCGAGGTCAGTCCCACATACATGAGCACATGGTTCGTACCGGGGTCGGAGGGCTTGGCCTTGAAGCCAAGATCGCCGGGAAGCAGCTCCGATGCGGAGATCTCTGTCGACTTGCTCCATTGATTTGCGCTGCCCGTGCCTATGGACTGGCCAAGCGCGGTCTTGTAAACCCAATCCGTAAACCCGCTGCAATCAAGGCCGTAAGGGCGGATCGTACCGGAGGTAACGGAGCCGGAGCCCGTCACCTTCTTGGGCTTGCCCCAATCGTCGTTCCAGCCCGCCGGGCTTTTGCCGCCCCAGAAATAAGAGACCTTGCCCACAAGGGAAAGCGCCGTTTCTATCAGCTTCTTTCGGGCGTCGGTGGTATTGAGCCCGTCCACGATGCCGATAAGCTCCTCGCTTGTAAGCTCCGGAATGTCGCCTGCCGCAAGCGTGCCGTAGAGCGTCATCTTCAAGGCGTCTGCCATGGTTTTGATGGCAGCGCCGTAGGTCGTGCCGGTCGTCTCCTCATATATGGCGTCCGGGTCTATATCAAAAGCCGTATAGATAACGCCCTCATTGAAGGGAGCTATCGTGCATTCGGCGTATTTCACGATCTCGGTATCCGGCGTAAGCGTCTCCGCATCGCTCGCCGCATAGTACGTTTCGGAGCTGACGCCCACGATGATACCACGGGAGTATACGGGGATATCCACGCTGACAGGCGAATAGGCCGTGCGCTGTATCTCCGTTTCCGTTATCCCCTCGCCGGAGGGGACGTAATAGGTTCGCGTGGCCGTGGCGTAGCTGTATTTCGGCACGCCGTTGACCTCGCCGATCTTGGTTCTGCCTGTCACAACTGTCAGCGTGACGGGTGTATAAGTAGAGTATGTCAACGGAATGACCCGCTCAAACTCCTTTTCAACATACGTTACCTTGAACATCTGCTCTGCTACGGCATCCAGTTTGCGCCGCATATCAGCCTCGCTCGTGCCGACCTGACCCATGGAAGCGGAGTAGGCGGCGAATACATAGCAGACCTCATAGTCCGGGTTCAGGCTGCCGTAGTTGATGAGCGCATCCATGGACGTTTCGTAATCGTAGCCGTTCTCCTCGATGATTTGCTCCACGCGGGCCAATGCCGTGTCATAGCCGTTCTGTATACAGGCCGCCACCACATCCGACATATCATCGGCGCGCTCGATCAAGTCCACCGCGCCGTCAGGGTCTACCGTGGAGGGGTCTGTATGAAACAGGTTATTGCTGATGATGCTGGGCAGCGTGACCACCGCCATGATAAAGAACAGTATCACGAGGCCAATGCAGATCAGCATCTTGAATATGGGTTTACGAAGCGCCCAGGCGGCCGCGATGATCGCGCCCCATGGCCCGCCCGCCGCGGTGCCTGTCGCCACCTCCGCTACGGCCTTTCCGCCTTCTACGCCTGCCTGTGCAACGGCGGCGGTGGTGTTGGCGGTAGCCTCGCCCGCAGCGGCCGCCGTTTTCTCCGCCGCCGCTTTTCCTGCTTCCTTGATGGCCTTAGCGGTCTTTTGCGCCGCGTCCGCGTAATTGGTTGAACCATCGCCCAACTGCTGCTTATCCTGCTCCGACACCGTTTCACCTCCTCCAAAGGAAAAGGAGCGCGGCCCAATATCGGGTGCGCTCCATTCGTTACATCAGTCTTACTGCTTGCGCTTCGGCGGTTTCTTCTCGCTCATATCCCGGGGTTGGGGATCGGCGTACCGCGTCAGCGTGCTCTTGTATCGTATAGCCTCCACCTGCGTGGTCTTGACCTGATCGCCGTCATATACGGGCTTACCGCCTTCGTATACGGGCCGCCGCTCCACAACAGGCGTGCCGGGTATGGCGTACCACTGACCGCCTCGCTTGTCCTCATACACGGTATAGTCGCCGCGAGGAGACTGGAACTGGGTATGGTCGTAGAAGCGCATGGCGCTGCCATCCTCGTGCCGCACGTCGATAACGCCGTCCATTGCGCGTGATGTATCCACATACGCGGGCTGGGTTTCATAGCCGGGCATGAAGGACTGGAACTGCGCCTGGTTGTATGCTTTTGCCTCCTCAGTTGGCGGTTCAAACTGCGGCACATCGTTGTGCGGCTGCATGGCATACCAACCGACGCCGTCCATGGACTGGATGGTATCGTGAGGAGCATCCGGCTCCTGATACATGGCGCTGTTGTACCACATGCTTGTACCATAATCCGGATGACTTGCCTCCAGCACGCCTTCTTCCGGATGCCCCACAGTGCGAAGCGTTGTACCATCGGCTACAGAATCGCCGAATGCCGCGGTTACCTGATCCTGCGAAAGCGTTTCTCCCACGCCCATACCGGCAAATGCCGCGGGTGTATAGAAGCTGCCTGCGCCATCGCCGGTGGCCGTCTGATACCACTGGCTGCCGTCCTTTGCGGTAACGGTGGAATGGGGCATGGACGGGCGCTCGAACTGCGAAGCGTTGAACATCTCAACCTCGGAGGTCTTGCCGTCTGCGCCGGTCGCCATTGTCGATATACGACCGCCGGTGATATCAGTGCTGCTCAGGCTGTAACCTTGAAGCTGCGGCATATAATTGGCTGTGCTGCGGTCGGCGATTTCTCCGGCGATCGTGCCGGATACATTACCTGGTCGAGCCGCCACAGAAGCGATGGATTCGCTTGAGAGTGTTGCACCATTGCGGGCAGCCATGCCACCGAATGCACGGGCGACAAAGCCAGCGCTGCCGCTCGCGCCCATGCGTGTTCCACCTTCCACAACAGCGTCACGCACATACGAATTTGGCTTAAAGCGGCTTGCAAAGCCCGCGAAGAACCCGCCGCTTGTTGCTGCTGTTCCTGATGCGCCCGCAGTACCGTTTGCTCCGCGGAATACGCTACCGGCCGTCTTAGCTCCGCCGGAGGCCACGCCGGATATCACACGGGCCGCCATAAGGAGCTCCATGCCCATGCTGCTGCCGGTTTGGGCCACATTCAACCCCATTGCAGCAAGGTAGCTATCGAACTTCTGCGCCGTCTTCAGAAAAGCCAGCGCAACGAACATCCAAAGAAATATGCTGCCCTGTCCGGTGGAAAGCGCGCCGCCGTTACCGATGAACTGGCCGACAGTGGAATTGAATGCTCTCAGGAACCATACGTTTAGGACAAGTAACAGGAGTTGTGAACCCACCATGCGGGTCCAGCCCTTGAACACATTATTCGTTGTTTTACTACCGCCCATTGAAAACGCCAGCGGTGAGGTATAACACAAAACGCCCACGACCACATATCGCTCAACACATTCCAGGAGCATTTTGAAGTAGTTCCAGCCCAATGAAATCATGAGGATGATGGTCAGTAGCGGGCCGACCACAGTGATTGTCGAAACCATTGTGCTCAAGCCGTTTGTAAGAACCTGCTCCACCCCGGCAAACGTAAAGCTGCCCGGGTCCATTGTGGCGTCCATAAGGGCGGTGTACGGAGCGCGGGCAATGTCCAGCGCCAGCAGGAATATCGGCTTAGCATAGCCTATCAATATAGCGAAGATAGCGCTTCGAGCCAGGAGCTGCCATGGGTTTTCCGCTTCGGTCACGGGCCCGCCGAACACGCGAAATAGCTGCCAGACCGTTATTAAGAACAGCAGCGCCCATGCTGTGTACTGAAATATGAAGAATGCCTCGGTTACGAAAGGGAAATACTGCTCCATGGCGGTCATGTCCGTCCCCAAGGCGTTCAAAAAGATGCCGGAGACAGCGTCCATGATGCTTGTTACGATGGACGCTACCCAATTCACGATACTTTCAAAAATCCAGCTAAGATCCAACGACGCTCACCTCCTTGCCGCCGGATATCAAAGTTTTACTCATTACCCGTTATACATGCCGCCCTGGATCAGGGGCTGCAAGTATGCTACCGCGAAGCCAAGCGTATTGAGTACCAGCCATGTGACGATGATTCTTTTCAACCAACTCGTCGCTTCATCCACGGCACGCTGATTGCGCGAGATCATCCTGATGAGCAGCGCTACAGCGGCTGCCGTAACGGCCACAATGGTGGATATCCCGACCAACTCGCCGTATACATCCTTCATGATGGTCGAGAATCGCGACCAGATGTCATCCGCAAGCACGGGCTGAAGGGAAAAAATGAGTGCGCCGGCAACGCCGACGATGGACCAGTAGCCTCGCACGGCACGCTCCTTGAGGGTTAGCTTTTCTGTCATGTAGGTTCCTCCTTGATGAAGTTTAGGTATGAAAAAAACCGCCTTCTGCGCTTTGCAAAAGGCGGTGAAATTGCCATACCCACTATTCGACGCTACAATCTTACCACGATTCGATTTCCTTGTCATCGGCGGGTGCCTGCCAGGAATATGACAGAAAACCGACCATAGACAGCATTACATATTCACATTATTATCAATAGTGTTTAGGGCTTTTTCATCTTCGATTCTCTTAATAATTGAATTATACATTGCCGCGGTTCTTAGTTTATTGTCAAATATATGTTCTTCAATCCTATTTTTCCATTTGCGAATTATACCTTTTACAATGGATGCTTTTGTAATATAGAAGTCTATTACTTGGATACCCACTTATATAAGCTCTGCGACGAAGCGGGGATCAAGCACTTTTGTATGCACGCTTTACGCCACACCTACGCCACAAGAGCAATTGAATGCGGGATGCAGCCGAAGGTGCTGCAAAAGCTGCTTGGTCACGCAAGTATAAAAACAACGATGGACAGATACGTCCATGTCACATCTGAATCCTTGGATCAGGCTGTGCGGCAATTTGAATCAGGCAGGGTTTCCTAGCATATAAGTCCATGCGAAAATGGCGTAAACCAAACGCGCCGGATTCCGGAAGCCCTTGAAAATCAAGACATTTTAAGGAGATAGAGAAAACTATGAAATTAGGTATCGGAAGAATTTGACCTGATTTCATAAATCTATAAAGAAGCATAAATGCCCGTAAATCCTTACGGGAACAAGCTTTTTCAAATTTCAAGGGGCATAAAACTCCACGATGTTTCATAAAGCTGCACGCCAAAATGGTACAGTCGTGGTACAGTAGATTGAAGTGACGAGAAAAGCCCCTATGCAGAAATAATTATACTATGACAATGAAATGCTAAAGCGGATGTCCGAGGGAAAGGCCTCAGACATCCGCTTTTGTTCTTATAGATATGCTTTTTCCCTCTTCGCGGCAAGGCAAATGGAATCCGTGAAGTATTTGCCGATTTGGAAGCCAAGTTGCACGAAATCGTGTGCCGCGAAACTGTGAACACGGAACGCCGTTCAGGAAAGAATCTTATGGAATCGGACTTAATCCCATGACTTCGTGAACTGGAAAATATGCTGGTTCGATCAATGTATCATATTCGGTTCTCAGAATTTCCCAGAACGGAAATTTCGCTTTTCAAATCTGTCTACATGGATGCTAGACAGAACGAATGAAAATATGCCGTGATAAGGGTTGAAAATCAAGGATTTTCTTCGCTGTAAGCAATGCAGGAAAACTTCCCCCTGTGATGATATTCCTTGCATGGATTTGGCGTTAGAGCGCAAATAAGTGTTGATTTTGGCGCTGTTTTGAGGCCGTCGGAGCACAACGGATAAGCGCTTTTGCGATGCCTATTCAGGAGCTGACAGGGGTTTCTTTGCGGGCATCGCTAACCCCCTATTGATTGATCCCGGTTTCAAACATCTTCGCCAGCTCCGTGCCGCTCTCCTGCATCTCTCTTGGAAACAACGCATAAGGTGTAGTTATATTCTGATAAAGCCGTAACAGAAAAAACGGAGTTGTGCGGCTATAATAATTCAGAAAAACGTGTAATATATAGTTTGATAACTCCAGAAAAATGTGATATGCTATTGGCGTACTAAAGGAAGGCTGGTGAGTCGCATGAAACGCAATGCAATTCAGGAACTTGTAGCATGGAAGTCCAGTGAAGACCGCAAGCCGATGGTGCTGAAAGGCGCCCGGCAGGTGGGAAAAACCTGGCTGATGAAAGAGTTCGGGCAGAACTACTACGACAGCTATGTCTACTTCAACTTTGATGAGGAAGATGAGCTGAAATCCATCTTTGAGGCCAATAAAAATCCCCAGCGGATCATCGAACTGCTGTCCCTGATCACCGGGGAGAAAATTCTTCCGGAAAAAACACTGATTATTTTCGACGAGATTCAGGAGTGCCCGGAAGCACTAAATACTTTGAAATATTTCAAGGAAAAGGCCAACGAATACCATGTAATCGCCGCGGGCAGTTTGCTGGGAACCCTCCTGGCGCAGCCCAAGTCCTATCCCGTGGGCATGGTCAATCTGCTGGACATCTATCCGCTGACTTTTGACGAGTTTCTGGAGGCCACGGATGAGAGCCTGTACGCCTACTATTCCAGTATCCAAAAAGAGCAGCCGATCGAGGAAATTTTCCACAATCGGCTGCTGGAGGCATTCAACTATTACCTGATCATCGGTGGAATGCCGGAGTGTGTCTCCTCGTGGATCACCCATAAGGACCCGGCAAAGATCTCGCAGATTCAGAAGGAGCTGATTGAGGTCTACGAAAACGATTTTTCTAAACACAACGGTAAAGTCAACAGCGGACGCATTCTGATGGTGTTCCGCAGCATTGTGGCCCAGCTGGCAAAGCCAAACGAGAAATTTATGTACGGAGCTGTCCGCGAGGGTGGCCGGGCCCGAGATTTTGAGGAAGCCATCGAGTGGCTGGTCTCCGCCGGGATGTTGAATCGCGTCTACAATGTCTCTAAGATGGAGCATCCTCTGGCAGCCTTTGACAAACTGGACCAGTTCAAACTCTTCGTGTTCGACACCGGTCTACTCAAACACATGGCAGGCATTGATAACAGTGCCATTCTGCTCAAGACAGATTATCAGTTCAAGGGTCCGCTGACGGAAAACTATGTCCTGCAGCAGTTTCGCGGCCAGTTCGATGTGGAACCCCGCTATTACTCCGATAAAAACAGTGAAATTGATTTCCTTATCCAGTACGGCACCAAAATCATCCCCGTGGAAGCCAAGGGCGGCGAGGATAAATCCGCTCCTTCCTTTAAAAAGTATATCGCCGACCGCCAGCCGGAGTACGCCCTGCGCTACTCCAAGCGGGGTTACCGGAAGGATGGAGCCATTACCAACCTTCCATTATACCTGGCACGAAAGACAAAAGAACTTCTTTGACAAAGCAGCTCCTCACACTTGTTGTGAGGAGTTGCCTATCTCTAGTGGCAAGGTCTTTTCACAGCTTCAAAGGGCTTGTTTTTGCCCAAATAATATGTTAGTATGTTTACATGCATACTTTTTGAAGGGAGGATAACTGCAGATGGGTAAACGCAAGAAGGACCTGTCTGAATTCGGCGAATTTCTTGTAGCAGAGATTTGCAAAACAGGCATGAGTAAGGTCGATTTTTGTACAGCGGTTGGGATCAACAAGCCATACTTCTATGAGAGTTTAGCTGGCACGCCCCCATCGCAGGAAATTCTCGAGAAAATGCTCGAAGTGCTGGATGCAAATCTTCTTACGGAAGATAAGATTAAATCCAATGACTTGTTTGACAAGGCTGCTAAATGCAGGAAGGAAATACCGACTGATATCAAAGATCTAATCAGGACCAATCCGGATGAATGGAACAATATTCGGACAGTATTGAAGGAAATGCTTTCCGGCGCAAAATAGAGAATTGGGAGTATCATTATGAATGAACGGTTAAATCGCTTTATAAGCCTGCTGAAACAGATTTTTGAACTCGATAAATCAGATCTTGATTTTGGTATCTATCGCGTTATGAACCTCCGCAAGGCACAAATTGAAGAATTCCTGACAGAGCGTCTGCCGCAGATGGTACAGGAAACACTTGCTCCCTTCGCGCAGGGCAGCAAGGAAGAAATCCGCGCCAAAATGAAGCAAATTGAGGATAGCGTGTCAGAAATGGGCATGACTGTGGATGCGCTCCCCGATACTGCTCAGAAGAAGCAGCAGTATTTGCAGATCCAGAAGCAGCTTGCGGAAGGTGCTGATCTGGCCGCACTGGAGACGGACGTGTACTCTGCGCTGTATTCCTTCTTCAACCGATACTATGAGGATGGCGATTTTATTTCCAAACGTCGGTATAAGGAAGGCGTGTACGCTATCCCCTACGAGGGTGAGGAAGTAAAGCTCTACTGGGCAAATCAAGATCAGTACTACATCAAAACCAGCGAGAATTTCAAAGATTACACCTTCGTTTTCGACGGGATCACTGTCCATTTCCGCTTGGTGGACGCTACCACGGAGCAGAACAACAACAAAGAGAGCAAGGACAGCAAGCGCACTTTCATGCTCTTTACGGAGGATGAAGAAAACTACCCGGGCATCAAGCGATTTGAATATGATCCGGATGCTGCGGAAATCGTGATCCGATTCGTGTATGATATTCCCGCAGACAAGAAAAAGAAGTATGCAGAGGAGAACTATGCCGCAATTACCCAATGGCTGCTTTCTCTGCGGCGGGCAGAGCTGAATCCCCTGATCGCGCCTATCCCCACAGGCAAGGGCAAGGAGACCACTACCCTGATAGAGAAGCATCTGAAGGGCTATGTTGCAAAGAACACCTTCGATTATTTCATCCATAAAGATTTGCGTGGTTTTCTTACACGCGAGCTGGATTTCTTCATTAAGAGTGAAGTTATGCATCTGGAGGATCTGGACACCGACAGCGAAGTCCGTGTGGAGACCTACCTTGCCAAGGTGAAAGCCATCAAGCGCGTCGGTAAAATCATCATCGATTTCCTTGCGCAGATTGAGGATTTCCAGAAGAAGCTGTGGCTGAAGAAGAAATTCGTGGTGGAGACCAACTGGTGCATCACGCTGGACAAGATCGACGAATCCTTCTGGCCGGAGATTATCGGGAACAAAGCGCAGATTGATGAATGGATCGCCATGTACGCCATCGACGAAGCGGAAGGCTGGACGAACCCGCCGTCCGTCGATTTCCTGCGTCAAAATCAGAATCTGATCATCGATACCAAGCATTTCTCCAACACGTTCAAATTCAAGCTGCTGGAAAGTATACCGGATTTGGACGAGCAGACGGATGGTCTGCTGGTTAACAGCGATAACTACCAGGCAGTCAGAATGCTTCAGCGGCGTTTTGCCTGTAAAGTGAAATGTGTATATCTGGATCCTCCCTACAATACAAATGAATCCACCTTCATTTATAAAAACAACTACAAGCATTCGTCTTGGGCGTCCATGATTGCAGATCGTGTAAGCGCGGCATACGAAACACTGGACGAAAATGGTGTGCTGATGATTACGATTGATGACGAAGAATTGTATGATCTGAAAGCTGTGTTAGATACAGTCATTGGCGCAGAGCGGTATATCGGCACAATCGTTATTCAAAGCAATCCTCGGGGGCGTGGCATTAACAGCTTTTACGCAACTTGTCATGAGTATTGCCTCTGCTATGCAAAAAATCCGGAATTAGCAGAAATCGTCGATCAGGAACTTACGACAGAACAGGAAAGTGCGTACACAGGCGATGATGATGAAATTGCATATCGGTTGCTTCCGTTCAGGCGAAGCGGAGGATGGTCTACTCCGCAAGATAGGCCCAATTCTGAATTTTCACTTTTCTTTGACGAACAAGGAAAGCTTTTTGCGGTAGGCGGCGAACGCACAGAAGAAGTCCCCGCAGAGTATGTTCCGTCGTGTATATTGACTATAGAAGACGGAAATGTGGTGTCTTACAGTGAGAGTGCCTTCTTGCAAAAATATCCTTCTGCATTCAAGATTATGCCTATAGACACAAGCGGGCTTTGCCGCGTCTGGCGCTGGTCGGACAGAGAGAAGATCCTGCGTGCCGGCGAAGCAGGCGATTTTGTTCTGAAAACAGAAAAGTCATATGCTTATGTGCAATTAAAGGATCGGATTAAAGGCGGGCGAAAACCTAAGACAATATGGTGTGATTCAAAATACGATTCTTCTTCACATGGAACAAATTTGTTGAAAAGTATGTTTGGAGAACGCAATGTGTTCGGTTTTCCAAAATCTGTGTACTCTACAAAAGATTCTCTACATTCAATTGTAGGAAATGATGAACAGAGCATTGTACTTGATCTTTTTGGCGGATCGGCTACTACCGGTCATGCAGTAATTCTTCTGAACCGAAAGGATCAGAGAAAACGCAAATACATTTTGGCTGAAATGGGCGAATACTTCGATACTGTTACAAAGCCTCGTATGCAGAAAGTTGTCTATGCTTCTGACTGGAAGGACGGAAAACCGCAGCAGCGCGATGGCGGTATATCCCAGATTATCAAGTATATGCGGCTTGAGAGCTATGAAGATGCCCTTTCCAATATCCAGCTTTCCGACAACGGCGGACAACTCAAGTCGCTGCTGGGCGAGGATTACATGATCCACTACATGGTGGATTTTGAGAGCCGCGGCAGCCTGCTGGACGTGGAGGCTTTCTCCAATCCCTTCGCCTACACTATGAAGATCACCGAGAAGAATGAATGCAAGGAGCGCCCGGTGGATCTGGTCGAGACCTTCAATTATCTGATCGGTCTGACGGTCACCCGGCAGAGCGCTATCTCCTACTGGCTCAGCAAGCCCGCCGAGCATCCTGCTTACGAAGGCGCTGTGGAGTTGGTCAGAGATATCAGCGGACAGTACGCCTTCCGGCAGATCGAAGGCACGCTGCCCGACGGTCGCCGCGCACTGGTAATTTGGCGCAGCGTGACGGATGACATTGTTGCCTCCAATGCGGCGCTGGATGCGTTCTTCACCACCTGCCGCAACAACGCCGAAGATCGCAAGTATGACGTGATTTTCGTCAACGGCGACAGCAACCTTGAAAATCTGCGCGGTAAAAGCGAAGGCTGGACGGTGCGTATGACGGAAACCGAATTCAAAAATCGTATGTTCGAGGAGGCGTGAGTATGGCAAGAAGAACCGCCCCGCAGGCCTCTTTCGACGATCAACTTGTTCTGTTCCGGTATTTCCTGCATGAGCTAAAAATCGACTCCATCAGTGCTCTCAGTGAAAAGCTGAACGGCAGCGAATACGAGGGCGTCAACGAAAGCGGCAACACATATTTCTACACCTATATCGCCCATATCTGCCAGATGCGAGGCGCTGCTGTCACGCCGGAAAAACTGCGCCTGTATGATGAAAACATCTGCCGTCACACCCGCCAGATCGGAGAGAAGCGCGGCGGGCTGCAATGGAAGTATTTCCAGTATGTCGCCCTGCTCTTCACGGAAATGTATCTGGATCGGTATTTTTCCGATGCGGACACATTTTGCACTGATCTCAATGAATGGCTGCGGCAGGTCAAAGACCGGTCCCTCGGGCTCATTGATTTTCAGCCCTATACGACGGATAAACTAAACAAGCTGGCTTTTATGTGCGCCACCGGCAGCGGCAAAACGCTGATCATGCACATGAACATTCTGCAGTTTCTACATTATTTCAAGCGGGCCAAGCGGATCAACAGCAGGCTGTCCATTAACAAGATTATCGTGCTGGCGCCCAACGAGGGCATGAGCAATCAGCACCTGGAAGAACTCGCCCTTTCTTCCATTCCCGCAGCAATGTTCCAGAAAGATCGCGGCTTCACTACCCGCCGGGATGATGTCATCGTAATCGACATGAACAAGCTGAAAGAGGAAGGCAAGATCAAGACTGTCTCTGTTGACAGCTTTGAGCAGAACAATCTGGTGCTGGTGGATGAGGGGCATCGCGGCCTGTCCGGCGACGTGTGGTACGATTACCGCACCCGTCTTTCCGAAGAAGGCTTTGCCTTTGAGTATTCCGCCACCTTCAAACAGGCGCTGAAAGCCAATGCCACCGGCAATACCCAGCAGGCCAGAGACGCTCGGGCACTAATGGAGGAATATGGTAAATCCATCATTATGGATTATTCCTACAAGTATTTCTACAGCGACGGATACGGCAAGGACTACCGCATTTACAATCTGCAAGGTACCGTGGATCCTGAACAGAAGCATTTGTATTTGGTCGGATGCCTGCTGTCCTTCTATCAGCAAATGAAGCTGTTTGAGGTCAATGCGGATGCGCTGCGGGAATTCCGGATCGAAAAGCCCCTACTGGTGTTTGTGGGCAACCGTGTTACCGCGCCGGTCAAAAGCAGCGGTCTTTCGCAGGCGGAAAAGGATCTGCTCACAGACGTGGAAGAAGTGCTGCTTTTCCTCAACAAATTCCTGAGCAACCGCACGCAATCGATCGAGCATATCCGCGCCGTGCTGAACGAAGATACCGGACTGATCGATGCCAGCGGCAAAGAGCTGTTCTATCAGGATTTCCGCGCGCTGCAGGGTATTTTCGGTTTAGAGCCGAATCCGGCCGAAATCTTCGCGGACGTCCTCCGTATCGTATTCAACACCGACGGGAACGCTGACGAACCTCGCCTGCGGATGGAGAATATCCGGCAGGTTTCCGGTGAGATTGGTTTGAAGGTGGGCGAATACGGCGATTATTTTGGCGTCATCAACATTGGCGATACGTCCGGTCTGCTGAAAAACTGTGAGCAGAAGGGCATCATCGTCAGCAACGAGGAATTCGTTTCGGAATCGCTGTTCCGAAATATCAATAAGCCGAATTCCAATATCAAAATGCTGATTGGCTCCCGCAAGTTTACAGAGGGCTGGAACAGCTGGCGTGTCTCCACCATGGGATTGATCAACTTTGCAAGAGGCGAGGGATCGCAGGCCATTCAGCTTTTCGGACGCGGTGTACGCCTGAAAGGCTACAACGGATGCCTAAAGCGTTCCCGCAAGTTGGATACCAATGTCACGCATCCCGAACATATCGAGTTGCTGGAAACACTAACCATATTCGGCGTGAAGGCTCAGTATATGGAAGATTTCAAGAGCTATCTGGAGCAGGAAGGCACGCCCACCAATGAAACGGTGCATGAGTATCGCCTGCCGGTGATTAGCCGGTTTGATGAAGTGAAAGGCAAAAAGCTCCACGTCATCAAGGTGAAAAACGGGGCAAATTTCAAACAGCAGGCTGCCCGATTGATCCTGGACAAGCCAGATCAGGGATTCCTGCGTTACCTGCTCAAGAGCAAAACAGTCATCGACTGCCGCAGCAAGATCCAGACGATAGATTCCACTTACAGTTTCAAAATCGAATCCATGCCGGAGCCGCGAACGCTCCCAGCGGATATTCTGCCTCTGCTGGATGTCCAGCGGATCTTTGAGGAGCTGCAGGAGTATAAGAGCGAAAAGCGGTATTTCAATATCAGCATTGTCAAGGACAGGCTGCTTGATATCCTGCGGGAGGACGGCTGGTACAGACTTCTGATCCCGCAAAACCATCTGGAAATCAATTCGATCGCAAAGCTGGAGGCGGCGACCGATTATGCCGTCATGGCGCTCAAATCCTATATGGATAAGTTTTTTAAGTATGAAAAAGAGCGCTGGGAGGCACCACGTCTGGAATATGCGATTCTGGATGCGGATGACAGCAATTTTGTCGATGAATACACGTTGACCTACGCGCAGCAGAGCGCGATGGATCCCACCGGCGATGAGCTGGAGGCTTTCGTTGCGGAGATGTCCGCTGTGCTGCAAGCGAATAACGGGCTCGATGTTTACAAAAAAGATCCTTTCCATGGCAAGCTGGTTCTGTTCGATTTTCGATCGCATCTGTACGCCCCGCTGATTTGTCTTGAAAAGAGCAATCTGAAAATACAGCTGTCGCCCGTTGCGCTGAACACCGACGAAATGAGGTTTGTGGACTATCTCAAGGCATACGTAGACAACCACGCAGCGGAGCTGGTGGACAAATCCCTGTATTTGCTTCGCAACAAGAGCAAGGTTGGCATGGGCTTCTTCGAGGCGGGCAATTTTTACCCTGATTACATCCTCTGGATTGATACGCCCGAAACGCAGTACATTTCGTTTATCGATCCGAAGGGCTTGATGCATATCCGACCAGATGATCCCAAGATCGAGTTTTATAAAACGATCAAGGAACTGGAGACCAGACTGGCACCTACGGCAGATGGCAAAACAGTTGTCCTCAATTCGTTCATCATGTCCGGCACTCCGGCCAGCCAACTACGTCAGTGGTGGCTCATGGAACGCCCTCAGCGAGAGGAAAAGAATGTGTACACCATTGATAATCCCGAATGCGTAGAACTGATGATTGATAGGATATTGGGAAAATAAGTTGCTAACCGAAGAACTATTAAACGAAAGAATCTCCGCCCACAAGTGTGAGCGGAGATTCTTTGCCTATTAAGCGCTTAGTACATGCCGCCCACGAGCACCTCGGTACCGGAATGTTTGCAATTTTCGTTTCCTATCATATTTCGAATGCTACGTGGTGGAAGCACCTGTTTCGTGGAAGGTACACGCCTCTCCGCGTTTTCGGAACAGTTGTAAATTTAGCCCTTGCGATCATAATGCTGGTACTCCACGCTGAAATGGTGTAAAAACGGTGTATGGAAAATCAGATTGCAGGCGCAAAAATGACACACTACTACTGCCCCCAAAAATCGAGTGATAGCTCTGATGAAACACACAACCATCGGCATGACCGCCCAACGGATATGCCGATGGTTGTTTCATTTTTTGTTGCATTTCGGGGCGAATATGGAGGAAAATATCGCCAGTACGTCGCTTGGATTTCCTGCCTATCTTGCCACTCCGCCTTGTGATAACGGCATTTCGTGTGCCAATAAAGGGTGGAATCTTACCTTTGCAGGGCTTTGCTTGAATAGCAAAGCCTTATCTGAAATCATTTGTCGAATTTTGTATTTTATCAGTTATAACTTATATTTTTGTAATTTCTCCATTGAGTTTCAATCGTAAATGCGATATACTGTGGTCAGCCACGGAAGGAGGGTGAAGTTTTATGATCAAACGCGAACTGTATATGAGCCGTATCCGTCCGTTCATCGGAACGGAGCTGGTCAAGGTCATGACCGGTATCCGCCGCTGCGGGAAGTCGGTCATGTTGGAGCTGATCAAACATGAACTCACTGAGTCCGGCGTCAGCCCGACGCAATTTGTCTCCATCAATTTTGAAGATATGAGCTATTCCCACCTGCAAACCACTCAGGCGCTGCACGACGAGATCAGCAAACGCGCCAAGGAAATCGGCGGCAAGGTCTACCTCTTTTTCGATGAGATCCAAGAGGTCAAGGACTGGGAAAAGTGCATCAACTCTCTCCGGGTCTCGCTGGATTGCGACATCTACATTACCGGTTCTAATGCAAAGCTGCTGTCCGGTGAGCTTGCGACCTATTTGGGCGGTCGGTATGTAGAGTTCGTAATTTATCCGTTCTCATTCGGGGAGTTCATGGAACTGTACCGTTCGATTGCTCCCGATGCGTCCATCCAGCAGTGTTTCCAAAAGTACCTGCTTGCCGGAGGTATGCCTTATCTCGCAAACCTCCGCTATGCGGATGCACCGTCCAAGCAATATCTTCATGATCTATTCAACTCGGTTCAGCTCAAGGACATCGTGAAGCGGAATAAAATCCGGGATGTTGACCTGCTGGAACGAATCATTGCCTATGTGATTGCCAATGTGGGAACGACCTTCTCTGCGACCTCGCTTGCGAAGTTCCTGAAAAATGAGCAGCGCACCGTTGCCCCGGAAACAATCCTGAACTATATCAAATACTGCTGCGAGGCGTATCTGTTCTATCAGGTGAAGCGGGAAGATTTGCAGGGCAAACAGATCCTTGCCTCCAACGAGAAGTATTATATTGCCGATCATGGCATCCGCGAGGCCGTTTTCGGTGGCAATATGCGGGACATCAATCTCATTTTGGAGAATATCGTGTATCTGGAACTGCTGCGCCGGGGCTATGAAGTGACCGTTGGCAGAACGGGCGATAAGGAAATTGATTTTGTATGCGACAAGCGCGGCGAAAAGTTGTATGTTCAGGTCACTTACCTGCTGGCATCGGAAGAAACGGTCAACCGTGAATTTGGTGCGTATGATAACATTCGTGACAACTTCCCGAAGTATGTTGTTTCCCTCGATGAGTTCGATATGAGCCGAAACGGTATCAAGCACCGGAATATCCGCGACTTCCTCTTAGCTGAGGAATGGAACTAAGTAAGAAGCCCAGCAGCACGTCAAACGACGCGGTGCCGGGCTTCTTAAACCTCAAAATGGTAAATCCAAATGATATATACCTTTGACTTTTTGCAATTCCTCCATAATCTTATGTGGGCAATTAAAAAGAAGTTCCTGTAGAGAAGGGAATAAAGTATACTCTCGCGGATTTCCATAGCTTGTCCAACTGCTTGCATACACAAGTTCGTTTTGAATAAAAAATTCAAGGCAGCTTCCATAGTTTCTCGAAAGTGTGGAATCGAGTGTGTTTTTGCTCTCCCACTGCCTTATATTTTCGATTTCTCCTTCTGCCATCCAACGGTCACCAAACGCGCGCATTCTCTCTTCCACGATATAAGCAATAAACAGCCGTATATTAATATCAAGCGTGTCATCTGACCAGATTTTTTGGAATGTGTTGACGGCTAATTCAATATACTGATCCACGCATTTTTTAAGTGGTGGAAGTATTTGCGCTGCGTTTGCAGAGTATTTGCGGAAGGTGTCGATGCCAAACTCCAGAGTATCGTTATTCACAGCCCCGTTATCAAAAGATGACAGCAAATCAAACGCGTTATCGACATTTACGCCACGGATTTCGCATTTGTTTAACCAGCTTGAAATAGTAGATTTAGAGACTTTTCGAACATTTTCATGAAGTATATAGTATAGCACGATTCGTTCATCGTCAGTGGTTATTTCTGCAATAGTATCTGTGATGGAAATATCAGAACCACTTGGGGGCAATTCTCTCGCTTTCAAATATTCTGCATACCTTGTTCTAAGTTTATTATTCTCGTATGTGATAAGACTGGCTTTTGTGTGCGGAGCCGATACCGCTTCGCTCACAGTATCAATGTACGAAATATCTGTATCGGAATCCAACCGTCTTAACTTATATTCGTTATTTAGGAATCCGTACATGTTGCCCGAATTAATTTCCGGCAAGGCAACCGGAATTACAGGAACGTCCTCATACCAGAGTAGCGGGGAGCGCGTCAAGGAGAACGCTCACGTCGCCCTCGATCAGGATGAATACCAGAAACGATACGATGCTCTGGTGGCCCGGTTTGATAGGGCCAAGGCCCGACACACCGAGGTCACCGATCTGATTGCCGAGCGCATGGCCCGAAAGCACCAAATCGAAGCATACTTGAAAAACCTGCGGAGCCGGGAGCCGCTGACAGAGTTCCGGGAAACAGACTGGCTGGCGATGGTGGACTACATCACCGTCCACAGCAAAAAGGACATCCGGGTGACCTTCAAGGACGGTACCGAGATCAAAGCATAATCCTATAGACGCAGAAACGCCTCTGAACCACATCGGCTCGGAGGCGTTTTTGTTATACATTGATCTTTTTTATCTTGCCCATAGGGGTAGCAGCATCTTTATCGAACAGAACAACATTTTTCCCTTCCGAGAATACTGTGCTCGAATAAATGATACCCGCATATCCAAGAGATAAAAAGTATTGGGCCATGCACTGGAAAGGCGAATACATGAGTTCTTTGTCTTCAGTTTCCACAGGAACAAAAATCTGTTTTGATAGCAGCCTTGCATAAGTATAAGCTGCCCACCGTGTAAACTTCTCCTTAATATCGCTGACATCTGGCGTTTTGGCATATCCTTTACGCATAATGCCGTCTACAGCCTTCTTTACTTCACGTTTACGAATTTCATCGGCTGAATTCTCAAGTTGCCTGTTTAGATCTTCATATAGAACATCTTCTGCTATCGTGAGGTCAACAAGCGTTTTTTCTGAATAATCCTCGTTAAGTTTGAACTGACACAAACCGAACAGTTCACCTGCTTCAGCTCGACATTCTTTTAAGGCACAAGTCTCAGCAACGCACGGATCGCCTATGGCCAAATACAACCATTCTACTCCCGGAGGGCTAAACCGATTGTGCTTCGTTATATAGTCCTTGTTTGGTATAAATCTGCTATACGTTGGATCGGGATCAGCGGGGCGAAGTCTTCCTGCTCTCATTAGAGTCGTGGGGCAGGCTAATATGCTTTCTGCTGATACATCAAAAAAAGGATGACAGTGTGAAAATAGATCATCAAAAACCTTTAAGAATGTAGTGTTTGCTTTTGCAGCATCAAGCTCGTTGCATGAAAAAACACCTGTGCCTAAAGCTGAACGAAAATCCTCCCATGTTCGCTGAATGGTTTCTTCACTTTTGGAAATGTCAGAGAATTCAAAAAGACTCATAGTTTTAAACCGTCTCCTTGTTCTGTGATCTTCGGCAGAATCTCAAGGAAGTGCTGACCGATCTTTTCTGCGTCATAGCCGTTGGCCTCGCAGATGAACCGGACGGTATCCGGCAGCAGGACGTGGCCCTTTGCTTTCTCCGCTTTGTACTTCTGCCACTCTTCGTATTCTTTATTTGTGATTTGCTTCATGGCGGGTACCTCATCAAAAGGGTTTTATCTCTGCCTTTTTCTTATATCTGCTGTATCCTGTACTGCTTTGGGTAGCCAGTCAGCATTTGCATAATCAAGGGGAATAACAAGTTCTTGTATTTTGTCCTCTTTGCTCGGCCTCTTAATGTCTTTTGGCAAATAATCCAACCCAACTTCTCGCAAGCTCAAAACACTGTCATGAATCCAGCCGACAGCCTGACCATCACAGTATAGGCAATAGCAACCGAACATCTTCTTTGTTTCAACATTCAGGTCTTTAAGATAATCCAGCCATTCCTGAACGATGTTCTCTTCTTCATAAGCCATGTTTTCACCTCCGTCAGTTTCGTGTTTCTCGCCGTCAATTATACCGACGATGTATGAACATTTCTACCGATAAAAACAGCCGGGACACCCCGACTTCCACAACTTACCCCTCAAACGCCAACTTACCCCTCAAGCGGCAAAATCGGCGGAGGAATAATTAAATTGTATCAATCTCGGTGTCTTTATATCAATGTAAATGCACTTGACGCGCCCCTCATACCGGGGCAGCAGTGCTTTCAGGGCTTCCAGATTGTCGCCCCGAATGATCATGTTTTCGCTGCCGTTATCCTCGTCGCGCTGTCCATTTTCATCAAAGCTGTACTTGCGCTCCAACACCCGAAACGGCACGTCCTGATGGTGATTGATCACCTTGCTTTTTCCAATCCATTCAAGTGTTGGCATGGCTGATTTCCTCCTAAAAACAATGCATAATTCATAATTCACAATGCAGAATTTTCGATAGATTACAATTATGCATTACGCATTATGCATTATGAATTTTCTTCTTGATATACTTCCCGTTCTTGATTCTCGCGTCCGCCGGCTTCTCTGCGTCCTCTGGAATCCCCCAGACCGTGCCAATGCGGATAGCACCGGGGACGCGCCCCTCGCCGCACAAAATCTGAATACGGCGGGTGGAGATACCCCAGCGTTCGGCGGTTTGCGCGATTGATAAATACTTCATGGGCGGTACTCCTGTTGCAGTTCGGTTCTGCGTCTGCTTATAAATTCACAGTATAATTATAATCGTCAAAGCGAATAAAAACAAGGGCTTTCCGGAAAAGCTCAGAAAGTATCTTCAACTTAAAAATCAAGGGCTTGGGGCTTCCCCAACAACTCGAGCTGCAAAAGAAACGGTTGAACCTCCGGGCAGTCAGAGCTACAATGCCAACACCTCATAACGAGGACAAACTGATTGGAGGTCAAATGATGAATTATGAAGTAAACCCGTTTCAGGACTACGAATCAATCACCATTGATGAGCTGAAGGATCAAGCTAACAGTCTACTGAATCTGGTAACGGAAGAACAGCGACCGCTGCGCGTATGTATGAATAATAGCAAGGAGTTTCTGCTGTTCCCTCAGGATCTGCTCGCCCCAATCTGCGACTCTGACTTTCGCTTGATTCTGCTGTCGGCAATGCGGTATGCGATGGGCAGGAATACTTGTATGCCCATGGTAGTCGCTGATTATATCAAGCGTCACATTCAGCTTCTGGATGATAAGTTTCTCGTACTGGCTGCCGATGATATCCGGCGGCACCTTGAAGACTACGCAGAGCATGAACCGAATCTGAATCTTTGGCAGAACCTTTTATGTGCGCTTGAGACAGAGCAGAGAGCGCGTGCCACTCGTCAGGCAAGGAAGATCAGACCGTGCCCCGCCTGTGGAAAGCCATTGGAAGTCATGAGCATTACCGACAACGGGCATTCACCCGGTGGGTTCGATGTGATTGCTCATTGCCGAAACTGTCTCGCTAACTACGAATGTTTCTGCGATAAAGATGGCAGTGTCTCAGATATGAAGCAGTATTTCTTCTGGTAAGGCGAGTGTATGTTTTTCGGCAGGGACTTTGGGTGTATTCCTTGTCTATAGCGGCTCAACCTTTGAACTGTACGCCAACTTCCGTGAAGTGACTAAACGGGCCGCACCTGCTCATATAAACAGGCGCGGCCCTCTAAAAAGTTGCTCGTATTGAAGGATATCTAATTCAGTCTGAAATAGCAGGTATTTTTCCCACGGCTTTCTTTTTTCAGTTCACCGGCTGCAACCAGCTTGCGGAGGGCGCCCTCAATGGAACTGTCGCTGAGCGTCGGACAAAGCTCCCGGATGTCCTGCTTATTGAACCGCCCGATTCTATTCTTGCTTGCTCTGCGCACCATTTCCAGTGCGGGCAGCTTGGTTTCCACAAGCACCACGCGATCCTCGAAGTCTTTGTAGGCGGCAAGGATCGTCCCGAGCAGGTACTTGATGAAGGGCACTACATCCTCGATTCCTTCGTGCCAGCCGGTTTGCGCCTGTGCAAGTGCATCGTAGTACAGATCCTTGTTCTTGGCGATTTTGGCTTCCAAGGAGATATACTTTCCAACATAAAAACCGTTTCGGTACAGAAGCAGCGTTGTGAGCAAGCGGCTCATTCTTCCGTTTCCGTCATTGAAGGGGTGGATGCACAGGAAGTCATGGATGAAAACCGGGATTGCAATCAACGGTTCCAGTTCCATATTTCCAATCACACGGTTGTATTCCTCGCAGATTCTGTCCAGCGCTTCCGGCGTTTCATAAGGGGCAAGCGGCGTGAACAGCGTTTCCACATGACCGTCCGGATAGGTGGCAGTGATATAGTTCTGCGTAGCTTTGGTGCGACCCGCAAGTGGGTTATTCATGTGGCTGTAGAGGATTTTGTGAAGCTGCAGGATGTAGTTCTGCGTAATTGGAATCGCGTCAAAGCTCTCGTGAATGATACTCAGCACATCGCGGTATCCAGCGATCTCCTGCTCATCTCGGTTCCTCGGCGTGGCTTTCTCCTCGACGAGCTGCCGGATTCGGGTACTCGTGGTGACAATGCCCTCAATGGCATTCGATGCCTCGGTGCTCTGTATCTTGGCAATCTCCACGAGCTTTTCGAGTTCCTCCGGGCGCTGCTTCAAATACAGTTCCTGCTTTCCAGCTTCCTTATATATGGCTGCAATCAGGCCAAGAACATCCGAGTCCCACTTCTGTTCCTTGATTACGGAGTAATTGAAGGTTCTCATTCTCTTGCCCCCTTTCGTTTTCCCTTAAATGATATCGAAAAATAAGGGAATGGTCAATAGGCTGTGCCATAAATCCCTTACTATTATGCCTGTATTAAGGGATTTATACCCAGGGAGCAAGAAAAGTACCTCTGCCTATCTTCCCACCTATTCTTTGTCTATAGCGGCTCAACCTTTGAGCTGCCGCCCTTGCAGAAACCACTTGCACACCCCTACCATTAGAGTTGCAATTCAGGTAATCCAAAACGATTCCCGCTGAGGGCCGGCGAAAGTTCACCGAAAGGAGCAGCTGACATGGATAAAGAGCGTATGGCAGCGTTAGAGGAAATTGAATCTCATGGTGCCGAGAACGGCTGGGTTGCCCCGATGACAGAGGAAGACAGAGAGTTCTTTGCACATTTTCGCTCGGTGTTTAATCGCTACAATATTTCGCCTTCAAAGGCAACACGGCTGGAGTATGATTTTGTGACGAGAGTTTCGGAGAGTGAGTTTTACCTTCAGAATGCAACTACATGAGGTTATTCTTTGTCTATTGCGGTGCAAATTTTGCCCCATATAACTCCACAGGAATATCTCGCCTAATCATCAGTCACTTAACATGGCAAAATCTTATAACACCTATGATGGAGGTAATTAGCAATGACAGAAACACAAAACAGAGTCACAGCATGCTTAAACTCCGCCCTTCAAAGTTTTAATCAAAATGAGCAGTATTTGATATCCAGAGATTTAAGCGAACGGTGTATTTGCGCTAAGTTTGCTTCATATCTCGAACGTGCTATTGCAGAATCTGAATTTTGCGAGTATGTAGTAGACGTAGAATATAACCGTGGAAGCCGCGGGAATGAGCACGCCGCTAAAGTGTTAAACGGTCATAAAATTGTTGTAGATTTAATTGTACATAAGCGGGGCTATGACGAGCAGAGAGGGTTTAATAATCTTTTTTGTATTGAAATGAAGAAAGCCTACAAGCGCTGCGATCTTTCATCAGACAAGGAGCGCTTAAGAATCCTGACAGATAACTTTTGTGGCTTTGGGTATAAAGCTGGATTTATGATTACAGCTACTGCAGATAAAATCCATGATGAATATAAGTTAGTAGTTGAAAGTGCTTTCTATAATCACTCCGAAAATTAGCTTCACTTTTCTTATCTATAGCAACTCAACTTCTGTCTCACCTCTCGCAGAAACCACTTGCATAATCGCCTGCTCAGATTTACAATGCAGCCAACAGCAACGAGAAACGCTTCCCGTCCGGCCCCGGTGACAGTTCACCGGAAACCGGGCAGGAAGCGTTTTTGACCACATAGATTACCACATACGGCTCCGGAACACTCGGAAACAGCGGAGATAAGAGCGCCAAAGAGTAAGTGAAACAAATAGGAAACGGCTGAAAACCGCTATAAACAAGCGAAAAAAGTGTTCTCAATAAGTTTGGGTACACCGATCGCGAGATACAAATGGAACTTTTATCTTTAGATGGTGCTACAGTAATTAATCAGTGTGGTAAATATTTGGCTATTGGGTATATACTAAACAGTACCTTGCAATCGGAGAGCGGCGGGGGGAGAGATGCGGCAGCAAGAATGTTAGGAAGCAAGGGGCTTGGCATAAAGATATCTGAAGACGGGGAAGTAAAGTTATACCGCAAGAGAGGCAATAATACCTCTGGCACGTCGGATGTTTCAGGAGGGTTTGAGGAGATTAAAATTTTTATTTGACAACTTGATATCGTAGTGGTAGAATAAATTATTATTTAAGGGGGCGATCGGCTCGACTTTCTTAGGTAGTAGGGTTTGCGAGAGTTTATAAGGCTCTCGTTTTCTTTTTTCCTGTACCATCTCAATTTACTCAAACAAAAAATATTAAACGGTTATTTCCCATGTCAAGCATACATAATAATAACTGCATACTGCTTATATGGTCGGGAACGATCAGCTCGTTCTTACATATTAAGCAAATGCAAGAGCCCTTCGGGGCTCTTTTTATATTATTATCAAGAACCTCAATTACTACCGTTATAGCATAATTGCAATAGCAGTCTACTTCTTAACATACGCCTGATTCCGGCTCGTGGGCTTATCCGGCATACTCATTACAATTAAACCCATTTCAAGCGCCGGATTGATATAGTGCCTCCTGAGAGTCTCCTTCGATTTCAGGTTCAGCAGTTCCATAATGCGTTTGGCTGAATAGGGAACATCGTATTCCATAGCATCAAGAAGCCTTCGCACATACTCGCTTACCTGTGCGTCGCCTAAGCTTGCCTGCTGCAAATACAGATCCAGTGTTTCACTGATCTTCTCCAGCATGAATACAATAAAGCTATTTGCGCTGCCTTCGTTGTGGCATTTTGAAATCGCCTCGTAGTATTCCGACTGAAACGCACGTATTCGACTTTCTATCGGCATATATTGAAAAACGCGGTTCCACTCGCAGAGCAGGCTTGTCTGCCAAAGCCGCGCCATGCGTCCGTTCCCATCCGCAAACGGGTGGATGAACACAAACTCATAATGAAATACCGAGGAAAGAATGAGCGGATGCACATCCTTTCTTGCCTGCTTCATCCATGAAAACAAATCATCCATCAGGGCAGAAACGCGCATTGCGGGCGGAGCCATAAAAATACACCGGCCGCCGTCAAAAACACCTTCCTCTCCGCAACGGAACTGTCCGCTTTCATCGACGGTGAGGTAGGTCATGACGCCGTGAAGGCGTTTCAGCTCATCAATGGAAAATGGGTCGAATTTGCCAAGTTCGTCATAGGCCCTGTATGCATTCTTGACCTCTTGGATTTCTTTTACCGGGCCGATGACGGTTTTGCCGTCGATAACGCCGCGAACAGCATCGATAGACAGTGAGTTTGCTTCTATGGCCAACGATGAATGGATGGAACGGATCCGGTTGTTGCGCCGCAGGCATGGTTTCGTATCAAGGCTTTGATAGCGATCAAGCCTGCCAATCTTTTCCGCGATCTCCGAAACAAGCTTGACCATGTGATTGGTTATAGCAAACGGGGGCTGATAACTTGCCATGCTCTCCACCTCTTTCTATGCTTTATTATACCCAAAAGTCATAACGCTCTGCAACATCTTGTGTATTATCTTGCGTATTTCCTTGCTTACGAGCAGAAATGAGCTAACATGAAGAATTGGAGGAGAGCATGGCAATCCGGTATACGTCTTAGTAATTCGAATAGTTGTTCACTACAGCACCTCCAGCAGACTCATCACCTCGATCCAGCTATCCAGCTCGGCTGCGGGCGCAGACCAGAGCCTTATCGAAATGATGTTCAGCGCCTGCTGCCGAAGCCGGTAATACTGCCTGTCTGAGATGTGCAGCTTGGAGCATATCTCGACTACCATAAGCCGCTCTGGGGCGATATAGGTCAGATAGATGATGTTGTAGAGCATATCGCCGTTCTGCGGCTTGTCGCGCAGTATGGAGACTGCCTCGTTCAGTCTGTCCATCATGCTGCGGGAGAGCCGCATGCTCTGAATGCGATTCTCCAGCCGGTAATTATCTAAATCAATCTCCGAGTTCACCAGGTTGATGAGCGTGTCAAGGTCGTGCAGCGGCGCGTCAAGCTCCTCGGCAATGGTGTCGGGGAAGCATTGCAGCATCCATCGGATATCGCGGTAGCTCCGAAGCAGGAGCAGCGTGTTATGGTGCATATTGCGGCGCTTTTCTTTATCGGCCTTGCGAACCGCCTCGTTTTGGATCGCGTCGTCCTCGATAAGCCCACGCTTGGCCAGCATCTCGACAAAGGCGTGGGACTGCATGGAGAGTTGGCTTTCCTGCTGGGCATAGATATCCCTTGCTGGGGCGTTCTGTACGTCTTGCTTTTTCATTTGGGTATCCCTCCTTGGATATGTCGTTATGGCCAGGCGCATCGCCGTGGCCGGGGAGGGCTGAGATCCTGTATCCTGCGTTCCCTGTATATACTACCCGCGCAGTCATTCGTACTCTTTGGGAGAGAAGAATACGCGCACGTATTATATGGGGTAAAAACTGCAACACGATCAACAGCCGGGTGACTTTGAGAGGGACACCCATCGTTGAGGTTGCCAAGCTCGATCCTATTGCTGAACCAGAGCGTATACAGGTTGATTCGCTCATGGTCAGAGCTTGAGTAATGCGTTTTTTGCCCCATAAAACGTATTTCGTTCAAAACACGCATTATGACGGCGTCGGTTGGGGCTTCCACTGGGCCAACGTCCGCCGGATAGAGATGGTTGAATATGAGGCAGCCATAGGAGCCGGGGAGCTTATAAAGCGAAAAGGTATCCGCATACTTTTTAAGGAAGCGCCAGACTTTGGTTTTCTCCCAACCCCAGCGTGCGCCAAGGCTTTCAAGCGTGAGTATCGGTTTACCGCGCATAATTTGAATGGTTGGCGCCAATCTTGAGAATGCGTTATAACGGTCTCCCCATACAGTGTGGCACCAGAGGTCAAGCCATGCGTCAGATTCGCCAAAGCGGTATTCCTGTCGGACAAGCCTTTCTGTGACGTCTCGCGGAATGCAAAGGAAGCCGTAGCCTTCGGTGGTGTAGATGGCGCCGGTGGGACAGGTATCGCCGCTACATTCCATGATCCAGTCGTTGATAGTATAGGTGAGCCTCTTCGTTTGTGTGTTGAGCGAGTAGGTGATGAAGCCCATCTCCACAAGCCGCTCCATGACGTTGAGCACCTGCTTGCGATCCTTGACGCCGAGTATGCTTTTCAGTCCTACGATGCCGCCGACCCAAGAGCCAGCGTTGACATCGTTTGTGTAACCACAGTACCGGGCTTTACCTGGACGGAACGCTGCACGGGAAGCAAGCCGGAGGAATGAACCCATTAACCCCCTGCCTGTAGGTATGTGGGCGCGCGGCAGCTTGACCCACTTGTAGGTAAAGAGGCATTTCATAGTACATATCTCCCATCCGATAGAAAAAAAGGGAAATGCTCATCACATCTCCCTTTTTACAGTCCGCAGTATATGGTATAATCCAAGTGTAAGGCGTGTCCCGACTTGTGGTTATTGTCTTGATGCCATCATTCCACGTTGCTTCTGCTAAGATTTTGCTAATCGCATAGTTTGAAACAACAGTTTATGCAGTGGTATGCAATGATACGGCATTACAAACAATTCCCCCATTTTTCTGGTTTTTTTGATGATGGGCAACATCACAAGGTATCACAGATAATGCGGTAAAAAACGTCTTGGCGACCTCCTAAGCGAAAGGCCGCGCGTTCGAATCGCGCCGGGGACGCCAGAAAGCCCGATAAAGTCTAACTTTTTCGGGCTTTTCCTTTCTACTGCGCATCGCGGCGCGGAGGTACAGGGAAAAACGGCGGCTTGCTATGCCTATAAACTTTGCGTTGCCCGGCTGAAACTGATAGCTGCGCCCCATAAAATCGCGCAGGAGCGCTGGGTCTCTGTCGTACCATATTGCGGATATAACGGTGCGTATGCTCAGCTCTATGCTGTCGGGGTTGATGCCGTAGCGCCGCGCTATCTCGGGGCAAAGCTTGGTGGTGACGCCGTTCAAAAGGTAGCTGTCCTGCATCGATATGACTATTGCGCATACAAGATACTTGTAACCGAATAGAGCGAAAATACGGATAAAGAAACGATCGAGCGTGTTCTTGCCGATCAGATTTCGGTAGATCTTATCAAAACTAACTCCGTTGACGCTTGAATGAAATGAGAACGGGAAATGCTCTGCATAATGAATTTGAGAGATTTGTTCCATAGTGCATAATGGAAACAAATCTCTCATTTTATACTATCAGCCGAAATTCACAATATTACTTTGCTTTTATGCCGCACTATTTTGCCATATCGATTTCGGCGGCATATTTGCGGGACATCTTGTGAGCCGCATAGAAGCATATTATGGATATTACAGATATTGCAATACATGCTGCCCAGCCAAGGGTATACGCACCTGTAATATCGAATACGCCTGCGACCATAAGGCCGCCCAATGACATACCTGCCTGCAGGGGGCTCTGAGTCAAGCCGCGCATCATATTAAAGCTTTTCGTACCGAATGTGGCGCTTATGATGAGGGGCGCGGAGACTGTGCCAACGCCGGCAGCAAAGGAATAAAGAATTATATACACATAAAATAGATTCTTTTCACCGTGGGCGCCGGCAATGGCAGCAATAAAGGCCAACGCAAAGGCTACAAAAGCGATGGAGGAGGACTTGATACTGCCGAATTTGTCGTGCAGGGCGCCGAGAAGTATTTTGCCAAATATGCCCATCAACGATGAAAGACCTATAACGCTTGCCGCAAATTCTGATCCGTATATATCTGAAATATAGGGATTCATCTGACGCATGGGCGCAGAGCACACAAGGCCCATCCCGAAGAAGCCTATCATGAATATCCAGAAGAAAGCCTTGTTTTTGACATCGTTAGGAGATATTTCAACATTTCCCTCATTGGAGATGAGAGCTTTTTTCTTATCTTTCTCGTTTTCTTCCCAATCCGCTCCGAAAGGCTTCTTACCCATTTCTTCAGGAGTAGCCCGGAGAAGGAAAAATACTACCGGGCAAGCAATGGCTATGATTATTATACCAACGTAGCGGTAGGCTATCCTCCAACCGTAATTTGTTATGAAGCTGTTTATTATGGGGGCGAGGACTGATCCGCCAAAGCCTATGCCCGCCAGGGTGATGCTCATTGCCAACCCGCGCATTTTGTTGAACCAGGCAGTTATCATCATGGATACGGGCATGAAACAGGCGCCTGCCCAGAAGAACCCCAGTATTACGGCAGAAATATAGAACTGACCGATATTTTGTGCTAACGAATAGGACATATAGGCCAGGCCAAAGCCTAACGTTGTAATAGTCAACACGCCGCGCATACGCTTGCGGTCGGAGTAAATTTTACCCCACAGCGGGGAAATCACCATGCCTACCAGCGCAACTATGGTGGAGCTGAGGGTAAAAGCACTTCTGGATACTCCAAATTCTTCTGTTACAGAGATAAGATACTGTGTTGCCGTTGCGTTGATGATCGGAGAGGTGAGGGCACATATAAATGCACAGCCAAAGCATATCACCCACGCATAATGCAGATATTTTTTCATAAATCCTCCATTTCACGAGCAGTTTGTGTTTTCCCTGTCGACTGGTTAAAGAAATTCTATCAAGTTTGCCTATTTAAATAAGTGATTTGCATTACAGTTTTCGAAAAAATTTTTATGGGTCGAATACACATGGATGATTGGATGACAGGTAGCATGAACAGCCATCTTTTATATACTCGCATATTATGCTATAATCTCTGTGCGTTAATAAACATAAGAAAGGAATGCGGGCAGCATGATACCAAACTATTATATGTATGGAGATTTCTTCGATTTTGAAGGCTTGATATTTAAGACTGGGAAAAGAGTCACGCTGGAAAAGCATTCGCCTATTAAACAGTTCAATGAGCCCGCAGACAAATTCTACTATGTGCGGAGCGGGCTTGTGCGTGCTGTGGTGCTGCATAGCGATGGGAACGAGAAAGCATTGTATGTTGCAGGCAGCGGATGTTTACTTCCGCAGTTTTCCCCGCATGGTATGCCTAAATGGGAGGAAAATCTTCTTATGGAGGCGTATACCGATGTGGAGGCAATATTGCTGACCCGCAGCGAGCTTGAGGAGCTTGCAGGCCGCAATTACCCGCTCATGGAAAAAATGCTGGATGTTGCCGTCTGCCTTCAGCATTCCCTTACTGCCCAAATGCTTTCACAGATGTACGATGACGGCATGGTTCGAGTATGCCAGCTGCTGTATTTTCATATCGCAAACCGACATATAAAACATACGCATCCTGTTGAATGCGTGAAAATATCGCAGCAGGATATCGCTATGCTCACCGGACTCAACAGAGTAAACGCGAATAAGGTGCTTCAACAGCTAAAAAAAGAAGAGGCCATAGATATACAGAGAAAACGAATAAAAATACTGGACGTGGAAAGGATAATGGAACATTGTAATGGCGATGTCAACATGGGCGAATGGTGATTTTTCAAAATAATACAAAAATCATAAAAAGTGTTATGTAGCCTATGTAACACTTTTTTTATTGGTTATATGATAGAATGAAATGCAAATCATGCGGCAGCGTGAGCGCTGTATCCATTGGTCTGAAAAAGGAGGTAGGCAAATGAACCGGTTTTTAAAGCAGGCGATTGATGACAAAGAAGAAATGATAGGGAACAGAAGGTTCCTCCATCGCAACCCCGAAATAGGGGATGATCTTCCGATTACGGCGAAATTTGTATCGGAGAAGCTTACTGAGTACGGCATACCGAACAAGGAAATATGCAAATGCGGTATTGTTGGCATAATTGGAGGGAAAAAGCCGGGGAAAACGGTCATGCTCCGCACTGATATGGACGCTCTGCCAATAAAAGAAAACAGCGGGCTGCCTTTTTCCGCAGATAACGGGTACGGTCATTGTTGCGGGCACGACCTCCATACGACCATGCTCCTTGAAGCGGCGAAAATTCTCAAGAGCTGCGAGGATGAGCTTTGCGGAACCGTAAAGCTTATGTTTCAGCCGGGTGAAGAGGTGTTTATAGGTTCAAGGGCGATGATAGACGCCGGGGTTTTGCACGACCCGGAGGTAGATATAGCTGTGGATATGCATATGAACGCCCGTAATCCCGTGGGTACGGTTGCCGTATGCCATGGCTATACCTGCGCTTCCTGTGACGGGATGAAGCTTACCGTAAAAGGCAAAGGATGCCACGGTGCGTGGCCGCATACCGGCATAGATCCCATCAATGTTGCCGCTCATACCTATCTTGCGCTGCAGGAATTGATTGCCCGTGAAGCTCCTGCCGATAAAACCGTGACGCTGACATTTGGGCAGTTTGCCGGAGGTAATGCGGCAAATATTATCCCTGAGGAAGTGGTCATGCAGGGAACCATGCGAATGTTTGATCCCGAGCTTCGTGAAAAGCTAAGAAAACGAGTCCATGAAATCGTTGATTATACAGCGCTGGCTTTCGGCGCAAAAACCGAATACGAAGTACTGTCCGATGTTCCTGCAATGTATACGAATCCTGAGCTGCTTGACGAAATGATGCGTTATTGCGAAGACTTGGATATAAAATACATTCCATATCCGCCGTCTAGTGCCTCGGATGATTATGCGCGCATAACTGAACTGGTCCCAAGTGTGTTTTTCAGCATCGGCTGCAAACCGGATGGAGACGGCCCTACCTATCCGGCACACAATCCTAAAATCGTATTCAATGAGGATGCATTGCCATACGGAGCCGCCATACATGCTCAGTGTGCTTTCGAATATCTTAAAAACAATTAAGGCAAGGATGAAAATCATCTGTACACAAGGATAGAGGTCGCATAATGAAATTGGCAAAAGTTCACTACGGATGGGTAATCTGCTGTGCCTGCTTTGTGGTGATGGCTTTTACAGCACCGCTTGTAAACGCTTGCGCAAGCCTTTACCTACCGGCAGTTACGGAAGAATTTGAAATTTCGCGCAGTGCTTTTACGGTAACCAGCACTTTAGTCGCCATGTGCGGATTACTGCTTTCTCCGATATGGGGGAAGGTATATTCTAAGTACAATATGCGTTGGATATTTTCTGGCTCCCTTATATGCTTCGCATTGTCGTATATGTCTTATTCATTGGCAAACAGCGTCTGGCAGTTCTATGTATCTTCTGTGCTGGTAGGTGTGTTTTATTCTGGTTGTGCCTTCATGCCGGTATCGATGTTCATAACTGCATGGTTCAATAGAAGCCGAGGTCTGGCAATGAGTATTGCTTTAGGAGGTATCGGCATCGGTGGGACTTTTTTGAGCCCGCTTATAACGATGATGATAACCAGTTATGGGTGGCGTACTTCCTACCGAATGATAGGATTGCTGGTTCTTGCGGTCGCAGCGCCTATTGCTTTGCTGTTGATAAGGACAAGGCCAAAGGATAAAGGGCTTAGCCCTTACGGAAACGAAAACGAGCTGAACAATAAGACAAATAGAGATGATGGCGTTCCAAATATCAGCCTTGGAGAAGCGAAAACGCATTGTTTCTTCTATGTACATATGCTCGGAATGCTCTTGCTTGGTATAATCTGCTCTGCACCGCTCAGGCAGATCAGCCCCTGCATATCTGATTCGTATGGACCGCAGGCAGCCGCGCTGATCGTATCCATGTACTCCTTTGTCGGCATATTCGGTAAGCTCATATTAGGGTGGATAAACGACAGGTTCGGCACCATAAAAGGCGCTATGGCGGCGTTTGGCCTAATGGGCGGAGGCTTTCTGTGCCTGATGCTTGGCCGCAGTATGCAGATAATGTACCTTATGGCTATACTGTACGGCATAGGCAACGGGGTCGGCACGGTATCTGCTCCGCTTCTTATAAGCGCAACATTTGGCACAAAGAACTTCAATATAATGCGCGGCCTAACACAAAGCCCGATGCAGCTCGGAATGTCGCTTGGAGGATTATTGCTGGCGGCGGTTTTTGACAGGACAGGATCATATAAGCTGGGCTGGGGAATGTGTATTGTGATAGGTGCTTTATCGGCGATTTGTTTTGCCGCAGCAAAAAGGATGGCTGACAGGTATACCGAAAGAAGGGAAGATTCGGAGGAAAAAGAATGACGGCTTTCATAATGGTCGCAGTATATTTGGGGCTGACCTGCATAATAAGCCTGATAAATAAAAATAGACAGAGCAGCACAAGGAATACTTTCGTGGCGAAGAACGGTATGTCTGCCTGTACGCTTATCCCGCTGCTCTTCGGTGAACTGATAGCAGGCGCCGGTACTGTCGGCAATGCCAGCGAGGCTTTTACGCATGGTATAAATGCAGTATGGGGCAACTGGGGTCAAGCAATAGGCTGTATGGTATTTGTTGTTTTCGCTTCACGGTTCTTTTATGAAGCGGGTCGAAAAGGCGCTATGTCCGTTGCGGAGGCCTTTGAAATGCGTTTTAACAACAAAGTGCGCTGGGCTGTTACTATGGTCGTCCTGCTGGCATTCCTAGTGATATACTCGATGCAGTCTGTTGCGGTCGTGTCGATAGTGGGGCCGATAATACGTTCCGTGGCGGATATAAATGATATTACCATACTCATTGGATGTGCCGTGCTTTTTGCAGTCATATCCTTAAACGGCATAAAGTCCGTTGCGGGGGCAAATGTACTTCATATGGCGGTGATAGTGGTGTTCCTCAGCGTAATAGCCTGGGCCAGCGTCAGGGATGCGGGCGGCGTTGAGAATATATACCAACAACTGCTCGACACCCACTTCAACCTTATGTATCCAGATGTGCCGACCGTTATCGCACAGGTGATTGGGGCGGCTTTTGCAATGATTTCTGCTATGACGGTGGTAAATTCATGCTACTGCTGCCGGAGCCTTCATGAGGCCCGCAAGGGTATCATCGTAGTGGCTGTGCTTGTAACGATTTTTGCTCTGCTGCCTGCCGCGATAGGGCTGTCAGGGCGTATTCTGCTGCCGGAAAGCAACGGAAAAGGCATACTGTACGAAATGGCAAACCGTTTGTCGCCAGGCTGGGGCGGCCTCGCGAGCATTGCAATACTCGGCGCGGTTCTCTCTACGGGCCCCGCAATACTGCTTATGCTGGCCACTACTGTTGTGCGCGATATTTATTTAAATATTAAGCCAAAGGCGAGCGAGAAAAAGCAGATGATATGCTTCAGGGCGTCTGTCGTGGCCATAGCTGTGCTTTCGGTGTTTATAGCCTCAAATATGAAATCGATCCTCAATGATCTGCTGGCATCTTTTCAAATAAGGGCAATATCAGGAATTGTTCTGGTCATATCGCTTCACTGGGATAAGGTAACGAACGATGCAGCCTTCTGGTCTATCGTTGCGGGGGGGGTTATAGCCGCAATATGGCATTTTGCAGGGAGCCCGTTTGGCATAGCTCCTCTGTGGGTTTCCTTGGGAGTTGGCCTGACTCTTCTTGTGGTCATAAGCCTGTCATCGAATAAAGGAAAAGAAGAATACCAAGAATACTTGCGGCGCTTCAAATCCGAAGCGACAAAAGAATAGTACTTGCTGTGCTACATAGAGCGGCTTGCCTGCACAGGCCGCTCTATTGTTAACTCAACTTGGTTGTGTCTGCTATGGACGTCATCACAGTTACCTAAAGGAAAATATATGCGATAAGCTGGCGGTCGCCGATGGCTCGTTTATGGGTACGACATTTAAGGTGGAGGGGAAGCTCGAAAACCTCACCGATTATTATAGAGTGAAGGACTTCATGGACATAGTGAAAGAATTCCGGAGAGAATGCTTCTATAATTATTGAAAGAGCAGTGGTAATGGGGTTTTATATGGCATCGACACCAGAGCGTCAAAAGAACTCGAAAAAATTGAGGAACTAATAGGAAAGGGCAAGTTGGTACACGGAAATTGCCGGATGTGTTACCATTAAAGCTGCCCGGGAGAACGGGCTTGAAGCCGGTACACCTGTGGTGACCGGAACGGATGATGCGATGCGGCTGCGGGGCTGATTCTCAACCGCTGCGGCAAAGAAACGTTTCACGACAAACCGTTCAAAATGATACTTGCCGGCGGTAGTTTGCATTTTCCGGCTCTTGACTGCCAGACTTATGTATTCCTCAATTACCCTGGCATTTCGTCCAACCGTATCCACATAATATCCGCGGCACCAAAAGTGACGGTTACCGTACTCATACTTGAGATTTACGTGCCGGTCAAATATCATTAGTGAGCTTTTTCCCTACCTTTTTGTTCACATAGCTTTCACAGGATTGTTCCTATATCCGATTTTAGCTTACCGTATATTTCCTGCCGTCGATACTTTGGCGCAAACACAATATGGTATTGGCGTCTCCATTTGAAGCTTTCAATTCTCACCAGCATAGCTGGTGGTTGTTTGCCGCTTAAGCGCCAAAGCAACTCCGCCTGTGCGCCGCAGGAGGAGTTGTTCGGAGTAAGCGTTTATATGAGCAGTTAGGGGGAATTTCCCCGTTGTAAAGGTCAGATCGTCCCATTCCAGGGGCTAGACGGTGATCCTCTCCAAGATACCGCTGGACGAAAACGCCCTCCGTGCCGCAATCGACGCAACCGGCTACACGGCGGGGGAGATGAGCACTGCTCCTTATGAGAAGAAGGGGCGTTTCTCGTTTTTGAAAAAGTGAGCGCCGGAATATCGGCATATATTTCACGCATGGCCCTGATACTTGCTTTCGAATTCCTCGACTATGCCTTTTAATATGAGGGGCAGCCTGCTAAACGCTTCACGGCGGATAATGTAGGGCACACCGTATGCCGCCTCTGCCAACGCGCCGGTCATGGCGGCTATCGTGTCGCTGTCGCCGCCTATGGAGATTGCGCCGCGTATGGCGCTTTCAAAGTCGCCGCTTTCGAGGAATGCGATAATGGCCTCCGGTACGCTGCCGGGGCAGCTCACCTCAAAGCCGTAAACGGGGCGTATCTCATCAAGCGTGCGGTCGAGGTCATAGCCGAACTGCGAGCTTATATAATTCTTTATTTCGCTCTTGGCATACCCTGTGCGGGCGAGGAAGCCCGCCGACGCGATGGCCTGCGCGCCCTTTATTCCGTCGGGGTGGTTATGCGTTACCTCCGAGCTGACTTTTGCCGCCCGCAAAACCTCCTCGAGCGAATCGTATGCCCATATCACAGGCGATACGCGCATGGCGGAGCCGTTGCCCCAGCTGTTGTAGGGCTCGGCGGAATCGCTCTTCAGCCAGTCGATAAAATGCCCGCCGTAGCCGCAGTCGGGATACATACGGCCTATCGCCCGTATCGAGGTCAGATAGTCATCGCGGGCGCCGCCGTTCAGTATGGCTCTTGCTACCGCGCAGGTCAGGACTGAATCATCGGTAAACCGGCTTTCCGGCTGAAACAGCGGAAAAGACTTTGTTTTGATATTGTGCCGTTCATAGATCGAGCCTATGATATCTCCTGCAATTGCGCCTATCATTGTTTTGCTCTCCTTGTTTTATTCCATATTTTGTATTACCCTATTTTTTATCTGATATTACATCCGATTTAAACAAAAAGCTTTCCCTGGCGGCCTTTTTATAGCTGCGGCTTATCGGAACACGAAGGCCGCTTTGCAGTATGAATTCCGTGGGCAGCATCGCCGCAAGGCAGGCAGTGTTTACATAAAAGCTCTTGTGGCATTGACAATAGCACCGACTGTCGAGCTGAGCAACTATGTCGGATGGAGGGGTGTTCGTCCAAAGCTCGCCGTCCAAAGTCACTATTCTCATGCGCCGCAGCACGCGCTCGAGATACTGGACCTGATCCCAAAGCAGCCGCCGGGATGCGCCGTCGGCGTTGATTATTATCTGCTGGCATGAGCAGGCGCGCCTTTTTTCCGCCGCTTTGTTCAGGGCGGTGCCGAGGCGGCTGTCCGTCTCGGTCTTGAGCACATAAAACACATGCTCCGCATCATAGGCGCGGGTTGCATATGAAATATATCCCGTGAGAAATATTATCTGACACTCGGGCACCGAGCGGTTCAGCCTCATGGCGAGCTCTATGCCGTCCATTTCATCCATTTGAATATCCAGCACAGCTACATCCGGCAAATAATGATCCTCACTTATGGAGTCCAGAAGGTTTTCCGCCCTGCTGAATTCCCGTATAAGGGAATTCTCAAATCCCGGCGTATTTCGTATGAGCGCAACCGTCCTTTTACAGTGTAGCTCATCATCGTCACATACAGCTATACTAAGCATTTCTTACTTCACCTCGCTTGTCTGCATAGTCAATACAGCACAAAAACGGCTATTCTTCAGCCCATAGGTAAAGGTTCCCCGGTATTGCTCCGCGAGCCGCTCCAGTATGCTCAGGCCTACGCCGCGGTTCAGACCGGGTATGCGCTCCTTTTTTGAGACGGGCTGCTCTGCAACGGAGTTTTCCATGCGCAGCGTACAGCAGCCGTTTTTGATGTCGGCCTGTATGCGCATATAACGCTTACCCTCGGGCAGGGCACGGCATGCGTCTTCCGCATTATCCAGCATATTGCCGAAGGCGATTATCATGTCCGCATTGGATATGCTTGTTTCAGCGGGCAGCCGCACGTCTGCTTCCGCGCTTATTCCGGCGGCCTTGAGCTTGCTCATGCGGGAATAAAGGAAAGCGTCCACTACGGGGTTTTCACAGCTGCCCAAGCTGGAGTGAAAGGTGTGCCGGGGCAGTATTTCCTTGGCGTATTCCGCCGCATGCTTTGTGTCGCCGTTGTCCAGCAGCGCCTGTATGGTGTATAGGTGGTTTGCTATATCGTGCCGCATGCGGCGCATCGCTTCATATTGCTCCGTAAGGGCGGCGTAATGCTCCTTTTCCGCATCTACCTGCTTCAACAGCAGGGCATTGGAGGCCCTGAGCTCCGCCCGCTGGGTTATGCCCCGCATGGAGTAGTACAGTCCCACGTCTGAAATTATGCAGAATAATATTATACAGAGCCGCACTGCTTCAGCATGATTGTAAAAGTTGGGCAGAGAACCCCATGTCACCATGGCAAGCTGCATGAAAGGGAAAAAGATATATGAAAGGATATCCTGCCAGGAAAAGCTTCTGAGTATGCGGTTGAGCAGCAGCGAGAATATCCACATGAGGAAGGCGTAAACGCAAATATATATTGCATACATACTGACCTGGGTCAGCGGAGGTATAAGGAACATCCCCTGAGTGGTCTGGGGATATACATTTGAGAAAAATGAAAAGCTGATGAACTCGCATATCCATTCGTTCATGAATATGGTGAAGGTGCATATGGCCAGCCTGGGCATTTTGTCCGTGAATAATATTCGGAATCCGATGAGATCTATTAAAAAACCGACTGTCTGCTTTGCCGCTATGTTTTGATCAGGCAACAGGAGCAGACCGAAGAAGCTGAAAAGTACCACTGCGTAAGCGCCGATGAACGTGACTGCGCGCCCCCACCTCATCTTCAGGGTAAGCATACAGAATAGTACCATTATGATACCGAGTATACAGTTGGAAGCATATACGATAGCTGAGTTCATGCAGCCTGCACTCCTGTAAAAACGAGATAATTCAACAAAGACGGATTAAATAAAAAATAACACATAAACATACGATTGTCAAACAAAACGACGCCGAAACACGCCTGTTTGTAAGAGCAATTATAGAGAAACACGCATTGATAAAAATCTCAATACCGAATTTCATGTCAATTATTACACTAAATTGACCGGTTATTACATAGATGAGGCAGCGCTGCAAGAATGCCTTAAAATAAAAGGGTAAGCTTCAGAGAGGGAAAATGTTTAATATGGTATACAGTGAAAAAAGCAAAAGGTATAACGGCCGGAAGGCACGAATAGCAATAGCGTTGCTGGCGGCGGTTTGCCTGAGCAGCAGCGGATGCATTGCCGCTCTTTATAATTATGACGTCGAAATCGAGAGCGCCGAAGCCGTTTCGGAGATAACGGCGCAGACGCCTGAGGCGGAGGCTGCACCGACAGACGGGAGCGAGACGCCGGACGCCGTTTATCAGGCTAAGCTGGATTCGCTTCCTAGAGACGACAGGGCGGGAAGAAAAGAAGTATTCAACGAGTGGGTAAAAGCAAAATATCCGGGACCGTATGAGATATACACTCCGACAGAGGATGAAAAATGGTTGTTTTACGACTTGAAATATTGGACTGCATACGACTTCTGTGACGTGAACAGTTTGACAGATGAAGAGATGGCGAGTTCTGCTGTTGGATATTATGGATATGCGGACTGCTCAGATCAGAATTTTCAAGAATACGGATTCCGGTACGACGAGCTTGACGGGTATTATTCAAAGGTCGGCTTTGAGACCGTAAAGAGGCTGGTGGAAAGCCTGTACGGGCGCGGATATGCATCGAGCGACTATCCGCATTGGGGCAGCGAGGAAACAGAGCAGAGTCAATATGTGTGCGAGGCAGGTGCCGATGCGCCGGAGGAAGACATATTTGTGGAGAGCGTATACGAAGTGGACGAGGGAGTTTACTATGTGGTATTTGGTCAGGAGAAGCTGCCGGATGGAACGGAAAGCGATGTTACGGGAATGGTGATTCAAAGGAACAGCGAGTCGGCTTTCGGATATAACGTTATTGCCGCCAGAGGATACTGTTAAGAATAGCTTTATGGCAAGGAATTTGACAATTATTACATTAAAAGCGGCGATTATGCGGTTGGGGAAAAGGCCTGCGATTTTTGTGCTTTAATCACATAGAGTGAAAAATCATCTTAATTTTTGCGAGGTCGTCAGATGTCTTATAAGGAAGTATATGAAGAACTGTCATTGCTTGGCGAAGGGGGAATGGGTAAGGTATACCTCGTCCGGCACCGGCGGCTGGGCGTGCTGAGGGCGATGAAGGTGGTCCGAAAGGACGATGCGACCAAATTGCCCGCCGAGGTGGATATACTGAAAAACCTTGATCACCAGCGGCTGCCGCGGCTGCACGACATATATGAGGACGACCAAAATATACAGATCATTCAGGACTATGTCGAGGGCATAAGCGCGAAGGAGGGGATTGAAAGAGGGGGAAAGTTCGATGAGGCGCACGTCAGAAAATGGGCGGGGCAGATATGCGAGGCGCTGAAGTACCTGCATACGCGCAAGCCTCCGATAATACATAGGGACATAAAACCGGGGAATATAATGATCACCCCGGAAGGGGACATAAAGCTGATAGATTTCGGCATTGCCAAGGAATACAAAAAAGACGCCAACGGGCCGAGCGAGCATCTCGGAACCATGGGCTACGCCGCGCCGGAGCAGTACACCTCAGCTCCGACCGACGCGAGGACGGATATATATAGCCTCGGCATTACGCTGTACCACATGATAACCGGCAAGAGCCCATACGAGCCCCCTTATGAGCTAAGACCCATACGGGAATGGAACAGGTCATACAGCGAGGGAATGGAATACATAATACAAAAATGCACGCAGGCAGATCCCAAACGCCGCTATCAAAGCATAGACGAGCTGCAGCGCGATCTTGACAACATAGATGATTTCGGCAATATGCGTGAGCGCAGAAAACGCAGAGAGCGGCTTAAACTCGCAGGCTGCTTCATGATATTCGCGTTCGGCGTGTTTCTCATTTCATACGGTTCCGAGATAACGAAAGGTGAAAGGCAAACGGCATATATGGAGCAGTACGATAAGGGCATCGCACTGCTGAGCGAGGGAGAACTGGACGCGGCAGTCAAGACGCTGTACTCAGCAGACGAATATGCGGGCAGGGGAGACGGGCATAAAGCCGTCGCCGCGGCGTATATGGACAACGGCAATGGCAGCGGGTGTCTTTCTGTGATACAGGATACGACGGCAAAGTACCCCGAAATGCGTGAGGATCCTGAGTTTAATTACTACTGGGGGCTGGCGCTCGACAGCCTCGGGAACACCGAGGAAGCGGCGAAGAAATTCGAGGCGGCTGAGGAAAAGGCGCCGGATAATGTGCTTTATATGTACTATCTTGCCCGATCATATACGAAAAGCGGACAGGACGGCAAAGCCGAAAAGATGCTTGAAAAGGTAAAAGCAAAGGCAAACGACGGCATAAGTTCGTTTGTATATGCGGGCATACTGGCCGCGCAGAACAGGGTAGATCAGGCGGCGGAGCAGTATACGCTCTGCATAAATACCGCAAAGGAGAACGATATAAGAATCGCGGCGTATAAGGAACTGGTCAGCCTGTACGGGAAGAACGGCAGCGACATAGGGATGCTGGATAAGGAGATCGCCGTGCTGCAGGATATGCGCCGCACATACCCCAATGACGAGCAGGCCTTTGTGCTGGAGCAGCTTGGTGAGGCCTATTACACAAAAAGCGGGATTGTTTCCGAGGAAAGCGGGGACGAAACGGATAATAAGGCCGATCTTCTCAGAAAAGAATCCATAAGCTGCTTTAATGAGCTTATTTCATTAGGCTACGGCAGGGCAAGCACTTATTTGAATATTGCGATAGTCAGCCAGCGCAGGGCGGATTACGAGGGGGCGGAAAAAGCGCTTCTGCAAATGATAGATCGTTACCCTAACAACAGCGATGCCTATGTGCAGATGGCCTTCCTGACGATCGAGAGAGAGGGGGCAAAGCCTCAGTCAAGAAGGAACTATTCAACGATAAAGGATTATTACAAAAAGGCGGTTGAATTAGGCGCTTCCGGCGAAAAGCTGCAAAGGCTGGAGGGCGTGATGGCAGATCTTAAATCTGCGGGATGGATAAGGTGAGTGAGATGGACTACGAGCCTGACTGCCAATGCGGTGTACGCAACGGGAGCCTGATAAACGCTATCAAAGCGTTACAGAGCCGGAGAGAGAGCTGGAGAAAACGGAAAGAGAGCGGAACGGAAAGCGCGGGCAAATACGCAAACGGCTGAGAGCGTTCAGCCGAGTGAGAAAGAACTGACGGAGGCAGGGATAATGGGACTGATAATATCGGCGGCGGGCGCGGCGGTAATGGTTCTTGGAATAGTTCTGTTCATACTTCAGGCCGGAAAGATAAGCAGTCAGGCCAAGAAGGATGCGGACCGGGAGAAGCCCGTCATGGACGAAGAGCCAGGAAGCACTGCGCCGCTCACTGCGGACAGCGATGGGCGAGACGGGGAGCCGCTTGGCGATACGGTTGGATTCGATAAATAAAAAAATTCAGGGGGAGCAGCGATGAAAAGGATATTGATTGTGGCGGTCATTATGGCGATGCTGATGAGCGGATGCAGTGTGATGATGTCAACTATGGAGCAGGGCGCAACGCAGCCCACGGTGGAGGAGATGCTCGCCCAGGCGCTCCAGCTATGCAATGCGGGCAATTATGAGGAGGCCATACTGCTGTACGAGGCGATTATAGAGATAGAGCCCAACAATTACGAGGCTGGGTACGGCCTGGGTCATGCGTACAGATCGGTAGGCAGGACGATGGATGCCATAAGCATACTCAAGAAAGCCGCCAAGCTTTCCACAGATGATAAGCGGGCAATGTATGAACTGGGTTATGCCTACCTTGACGCGGGCGAATACAGCAACGCACGGGATGCGGTAAGGATGGAAAAGACCGGCGATGATATGGCGCCGGAGGTTGCGATACTGCTGGTGCTCAGCTATGCTGCCGAGGGCGATTACTATCAGGCTGTATCCCTTTTCGATAACAAGTCGGTTCAGGATTATTTCATGAGCATGAACGAAAATAAGGTGATCTACTTCGGTCCCTATAATGCGGCGGGCCAGATGCACGGCAAGGGAGTCGGCATATACGACCGGGGACAGTATATATACTGCGGCGAATACAAAAACGGGCAGAAAAGCGGCCACGGGGTATGGCTAAAAGGTATCCACTTAGACGAGGAGACAGGGCTGCCCCAAAACGGAACATCGGACAGTAAGCTGGATAGTAAAATGTCATACGCCTATTTTGAAGGCGCTTGGGAAAACGACAAGCCCAACGGCTACGGCGAGAACCATGTCATATATCCAAAGGAGGGGAACCTATCCGCAACGCGCAGCGGAAACTATACGGATGGCTATGAAAACGGAGAAATGACGGTATATTGGGCGGATCATTCGGCAACCTACACTTCCAATATGGGAGTTCGCGTGCTTATAGATAAGACCTATAAGCCTAAGGACGGGCCGACACAATATTATTACACCATTTGCAGTGCCCACAAAAAATGCGGTGACGGCTGGACGCTGAAGGAATACCAGTTAGACGCGCAGTGGGGCGTCATGCCTTGGGGGGCTACTAAGGTAACAGACCCCAACGCCGCGGCGGAATAAGGTAATAAGGGGGTAATAGCGGTGCGGAGGATATTGATTGCGGCGGTCATTATGGCGCTGCTGATGAGCGGATGTATTGCGGCGATACAGGAGACGGAGCCGGGCGCAGCGCAGCCCACGGTGGAGGAGCTACTCGCAGACGCGTTGAAGTACTACAACGCCGGGAACTACGAGGAGGCCATACTGCTGTATGAGACGGTTATAGAGATAGAGCCGCGTAATTTTGACGCGACAATAGGCTTGGGAAGATCCTTCCGCGGCGCGAAAAGGAACCCGCAGGCCGTGGAGGCGCTGAAAGCGGCTTATGAACTCAATGCCTCGGCGAATGTGGCCTATGAGCTGGGCTGCGCGTATATAGCCAACGGGCAGTATACCGATGCCGAGAGCTTCTCGTCCGGTCTTTGGAACGGAGGGAAAGGCGACAACAAGGCCGGCACCGTGCTGCTGCTTAGCCTTGCGGCACAGGAAAAGATCGAAGAAGTGATCGAGCTGCTGCAAAACGAGAGCTTCACACCCTTCCTTAATCCGGGAAAAGGGAACGACTTCCTATACATGGGCGGATATGACGGAAGCGGCAGGTGCTCCGGGTATGGGGTCGGCATATACCCGGGCGGCTACATATACGCAGGCAGATATAAGGACGGCGTAAGGTGCGGGCAGGGCACATGGTACAGCTGCACACAGCACCAGCAGGGTACGACATACTTTACGGGTGAGTGGGCTGACGATGCGCCCAACGGTTATGGGGAGTATCACATCGTATATACGACCCTTGACGGCTTATCCGCAACGCGCAGCGGAAACTATACGGGCGGATATGAAAACGGAGAGATGACGGTCAGCTTTGAGGATCACGTTGCGCCGTATGTTTCCAACATGGGAATAAGGCAGCTTACAGGGGATGAATACAGATCGGAGGGCGAGTCTTATGTACAGTATTACTACGCTATATGCAAAACGCACAAAGGACAATGCAATGGCAACTGGGTCATAGGAGAGCATCAGGTAAATTGGCAATGGGGCATCGAACCTTGGGGAAGGGGTTAAACAGGATAATAAAGGATTTAAATGCCGCTGCGATAAATGCTGTGAGGTTATTGAGGTATGCTGAAGCTGGTCTTTTGCGATCCATCGGAAAGAAACAGAGCTCAGCTGGATAAGGTCCTTGCTGATTACGCCAAGGCCGAGGAAATATGCGTCCGCGGCTTTGGCAGCGTTGCGGCATTTATTACATACATGGAGAGATGCGGCGACAGCACCGATGTGGTCATAGCAAGCATCGAGATGGACGGAATAAGCGGGATACGCCTGATGGGCGCCATTCATGAGAGGCTCCCTAATCTGCAGATAATATTTGTCTCAAAGTATCCCGAGATGATATACGACGCCTATGCCGTAAGACACATAGCCTTTCTGCCCTATCCTCTAAAGGCAGGTCATCTGGGGGCGGTACTCGACGGGGCTGCAAGGTACGCGAAGGTATCCGGGAAAAGGTATATTACCCTCGCAAGCAAGGGACTCATAACAAAGATAGACTACGATTCCATATTATATCTGGAGAGCGACCTGAGAAACATGAACATACATGAGCCGCGCAGAATCAGGACATTTCCTGGCAAACTGGACGACATAAAGCTCATGCTGGACAGCCGCTTTGTCCAATGCCACAAGAGCTTTATCGTAAACCTGTCCTGCGCAGTGGAGCTGAAGGCGGACAGCATAGTGCTGTATAACGGCGAAAGTGTGCCGGTAAGCGCGAGAAAGCTGAAGGAGACCAGGACGGCCTTCACGAATTACGTCGGCGACAATTACGATGATATGGATGATATATTATCGGCAACGGATACCATCATAAATTAAGCTTCTCAAATAGCTGTAATGCGTAAATGACACTAAATCCCGCATTTTTGACATGTTTATTGAATATGACCGCAGAAATAATATGATTTGATATAAAGAGATGAAACGCGGAATCGACTGCCGGGGAAGGCAAACAACGGAGGGAAAAGGCATGGCCATAATACGCTGCCCGAAAGGGCATAACTACGACAGCACGCTATACAGGAAATGCCCTATATGCGAAACGGAGGCCGCATATAACCTTTCGGCTGCATACGACAAGACATTTAAGCTGAAAGATGTAGAGGATGAGCCTACGCGGAAGCTGTGCGGCGCAGATGATGAAAAAACAATAAGCGCCTTTGCGGAACGGCTGGAGACCGACCCAGTGGTGGGCTGGCTCGTGTGTGTAGAGGGGCCGGGCAGAGGGCGGGATTACCGCCTGCGCGCAGGGCGGAATTTTATCGGACGCAGCTTCAGGATGAGCGTAAGCATAGTGGAAGATCAGCAGATAGCGCAGGAAAACCACGCCTCCGTCATATATGAGTCGATAGAGAGCAGATTTATACTGCTGAGCGGCAACGGAGCGCGTACCGAGCTGAACGATGTGCCGGTAAGCGGCGCAGCCGATATTCAGGAAGGCGACCGGGTAAGGCTTGGCGGTTCAACGTTTGATTTTGTAGCATATTGCAAGGGAGAAAAAAGATGGGAATAAGAAAAACAGCAATCCTTCTTGCCGCCGTAATGCTGTCAGCCTATGCTCCGGCATGGGCCGCAGAGGCCTATGATACGCGGATAGAGCAGGCTTTTGTTAATATGCCTGAGATTGAGGCGGTAGTTTACGCCGCAGACGGCGCGGAGAACGATGTATCTGCTGCGCTGGACGGAATGAAGCTGGAGACCGTGCAGATCGAGCCTGCGTCAGCGCTGCCTACGGATTACTATTTCATGCTGGACATATCCGGCTCCATAAACAAAAAAGCCTTTGACGGGATAAAAGCCGGGCTTAAGGAATGGCGAGGAAGGATCGGTACGCAGGACAGCTTTACCCTTATCACCTTCGGCGATGAGATAAGGATAGTGCTGAACGGAGAAGAAAGCGGCAGGGTCGCCGCTGGTAGGATAGACGGGCTGGAGGCTTCTGATAAAAAGACCAGACTGTTCGATGGTATATCCGAGGCGGTAAAGCTGGCCTCGATGAACAAAAACGCAGGCCGCAGGCTGCTGCTGCTGTTGACGGATGGCAGGGACTTCAGCGAAGGCGGAAGCACGACTAAGAACGAAATAGACAAGCTGCTGAATAAGGCAGACGTACCGCTTTATGCCTTCGGCATAGGCAGCAGCAAGGAAAACCTTGATTCGTTGGGCGAGATGGCAAGGGGCAACGGAGGAGACTACTATAATGCCTCAAAGGATGCCGTATCTGCCATGAATATCGCTTTTGCGAATATATCGTCGGCCAAGGTAATGCGCTTCAGCACTGGCTCCAACATCGCGGACGGAACGGAAAAACGGCTGGAGATAAGCTGCGGCGGCAGCACAGATGAGGTTATCGTCAGGGCGGACAGATGGATAGCGGATATGCAGGCGCCTACAGTGGAAAAGGTCGAGTTCGCAGACGACATGTCCGTGATGATACAGTTCAGCGAGCCCGTGACCGGAGCAGACGTTATTTCAAGCTTCACCCTGCTGGGCAAAAACCATAAGCCGATGGAGATATCGAGCGTTTCCTATGACGATGCGGCAAACACTGCGATCCTGCATCTTGCAAAAGCCGTTCCAAACGGAGAATACAAGCTGAACATCACAGGCGTTCAGGATGTATCGATGGAAAAAAATCCGCTTGAGCAGACAGAATATGCGCTGAAAATGACGGATGGGAAAACGGAGATACTCGGGCTTCCGACCGTGTGGTTCGTCGTGATAGCCATAGCGGCTGCGGCACTTATAATAACGGCAATAGTAATTGCGGCCAAACGCAAACGGAAGAAACTTGAAGAAAAGAAAAAGCCCCCCATTGTAACGCCGCCCGTTTGGAGCGGGAAGAGGGTAACCCTAACCATCACCGGGCAGAACGGGTTACGAAGGACAGTAACGGTGCTTATAGGCGAGAGCGGGTATATCATCGGGCGGTCGGCGGCTCAGAATTCAGGCATAGACCTTAACATAGAGGATGATATGTATATTTCGCGCAGGCAGTGCAGGCTGGCATACAGGGACGGCGAGATGATCATTTCAAACCTCAGCGAAACAAACTTTACCAAGCTGAACGGAAAACCCATACCGGCGGGCGGATACAGGCTGGCGGACGGTGACGATATAGAGATAGGGCAGACCAGGATAGTGGCAAGCATAGACTGGGGCTGCAACGAAATGGCGTTGAGCTGATAAAGACCGCATTGAGAAAGGAAACGAGTTATGGAGGAAAGAGTATGCGCGAATTGCTTCAGACCGCTGGGACCGTGTAATTTCTGCGCATATTGCGGATATGACAATTCAATAAGTATAGCGGAGGACGCCGCCCCGCTAAGACGGTTTTCCAGGCTTCGGGGCAACAGATACATCATTGGAAGGGTGCTGGGCATCGGCGGCTTCGGGATAACCTATGTGGCGCAGGATACATTTGCTATGGATCGCAGGATCGCGATCAAGGAGTACTATCCATCCGGCATAGCCAGACGCGACATATGGACGCAGCAGATATCCTTTGGCAATTACGGTAACGAGTACAATATCGGCCTCAGGCGCTTCGAAAGAGAAGCCAATATGCTTGCGATGCTCAGGGGGGGCAGGGCGGCGAGCGTAGTACAGGTATATGAGTTTTTTTATGAAAACGGGACCGGTTACATGGTCATGGAGTACATAGAGGGGCATAGCCTTAAAGAGCTTGCCCGGGCAAGAGGCGGAAGGATACCTTACGACGAAGCCTATTACATATTGAAGGAGCTGCTGAAGGCACTGGAGACAGTTCACTCCGAGGGTGTGCTGCACAGGGACATAAGCCCGGAAAACATAATTATTCAGCCTGACGGGAGGCTGCGCCTTATAGACTTTGGTGCGGCGCGAACAGCGCAAAGCACAGGGTTGACGGGAAATATGATCATGCTGAAACCCGGCTTTGCGCCCCCGGAGCAGTATGACGCCGCCGGAAACCAGGGCCCGTGGACGGATATTTATGCCCTCGCCTGCACGTTTTACAGGCTGGTCAGCGGGGTCAGGGTGCCGGACGCAAGGGAGCGGATACAAGGGCAAAGGGTCCCCCTGCTTCATCTGCTTATGCCGGAGACCGTGCCGGAGGAGGTATCTAATGCCATAGAAAAGGCTATGACGCTGGATCCGGGCGGAAGATACAAAAGTATGTCCGAATTTATGGAGGCGATAGGAACCCCTGACGCGCCCGAGGGCAACGAAAGAGAAGGGCTTATCGACCGGGTAAAATGGATATTTAAATCGGTGGCAAAGGTCACCGTGCTTGAAACCGGAAAAACGAAGAGCCTGAAAAGAGATGATGTGATTACAGTAGGAAGAAGCGAAGGTTGTGACCTCATTACAATGGATAACGCCTATATCGGGCGTGTACACTGCCGAATCTACTTTGACGCGGACGTGCAGGCGGTAAAGGTCGAGTGTACATCGATAAACGGAATACAGACGAGGGAAGGAAGAACGGTGAACAAAGGCGAAGCGATGACGCTATATGACGAAGAAACGACGCTGCGCCTGGCAAATACGGAATCAAAGATCAGGGTGGTCTACCAATGACAGTAAACGGATTTTTTAGCTTTACGGATAACACTGCGAAGCTGCTGTTGGCTGCGGCACTGGTAATGATAGCGGCGGGTATATGGTGCATAGTATGCCGCAGCGTGCCAAAGAAGAAAAGGAAGGCAAGCGGCGAGGTCAGCATATCCTTTGCCAGCGTCATAGGCTCTCGCGATTCGCAGCAGGACTATGTGCTCACACCGCAGACATATGGCATACCGGAGGAACTGCAAAGGGAACGGGGCGAGCTCGTAGTGCTCTGCGACGGCATGGGGGGGATGAGAGGCGGAGCAAACGCAAGCCAAACCTGCTGCCGTGTGATGATGGAAAGCTATTACGAGGGGCCGCAGAGAAGCCCGAATGAGTTCTTTATGGATGCTATCCGCAGGGCGGACAAGGCTGTCGCTGCGATTGCTGATGAAAGCGGCAGGCCGATGAATGCGGGGACCACACTTTTGGCGGTGATAGTAAAGGACGGGCTGGTTTACTGGGCTTCCGTGGGCGACAGCAGGATATACAGGATAAAAAACCGAAGGCTGGAGCAGCTCACGCGGGATCATAACTACCTGATGAGGCTTATGGAACGGGCAAAGCTCGGCGAGATAAGCGAAAGCGCGGCACTTAGCGACCCGAATCGCGAGGCGCTCATAAGCTATATCGGAATGGGAAATGTGGAGCTAATGGATATTTGCGCTTCGGGGCAGGATCTGGGGCGAGATGACGTCATTCTCATGTGCTCCGACGGATTGTACAAATCCCTGAGCAAAAACGAGATATTGAACATAATCCTCCGCGACAATAAAAATAAGGAGGCGGCAACAGATGCGCTGACATCAGCCGCTCTCGCAAAAAAGTGGATGCGCCATGACAACATAAGCGTTGCGGTAATTGGCCGCTTCAATAAAAAAACAAAGTAAGAAAGGGAGAGAAAAATGAACTATATTAAATGCCCTAACCAGCATTATTACGATGCAGACGTCTATCCTGTCTGCCCCCAGTGCAACGCGGGGGTGAGCTATGACCACACAACCATGATAAACAATGAGCGCCGACCCACCGTTACGGTAGGCGGAGACGCAAAAAGCGGCAAGACCGTAGCATTCTGGGGAAAGACCAAGGGTGAAAAAACGATGGAAAGCGGGAATACGCCCGTAGTCGGCTGGCTGGTATGCACAAAGGGAAAGAACTGCGGGCAGGCGTATAGCCTGAAGGCCGGCCAAAACTTTATCGGCAGGGAAGAGAACATGGATGTATGCATCGCAAACGAGCAGACGGTATCGCGCTTTAAGCACGCCATAGTCATATACGAGCCCGTGCAGAACGAATTCATAGCCCTGATCGGCGAATCCAGCAGCCTTTACTATGTGAACGGATCCGTGGTGACGTCTCCGGTCACGCTTAAGAAGAACGACAGGCTCAAAATAGGCGATGTCGAGCTGATGCTGATACCCTGCTGTGATGAGAGCTTTACATGGTTTGACCTTACCGAAGAATAGAACTTTAAAATACCAACGATAAAGAGGAGGAAATAGCTATTATGATGGAATCTGCCGAAATGTTCGCATCTAACATATTCAAAAGCGCGCTCGATCTTATAATGAGCGTATCTTGGATAGCGATAACTGTTGTGGTGCTGGTCGCTGCCGTGACTTACTTCTTCAGAAGATACACGATTATGTGCATAGGGCGCAAGCTTAATGCAAGATCCGACTGGATGCCATTTGTGCCGATAGCCTGTTCCATATATGAGTTGCGTATGCTGCATGAGAGCCCATGGAAGGTGTTCTTATTCAAAGACATCGGTTTTGCATTTGCGCTGCTCGTTGGAAATATTATATCTGCGATATTCCTGGCGGTAACTAAGAGCGTAAGCGTTTCTGTTACTATGGGCGCACTGCTTGGGCTTGCGTATGCCGGGTATACGCTCTACATAACGTATAGCTGGTACCGCAGGCTGTATGCAAAGTTTGATTTTAACCCCATGCTCGCCGTTATGCAGCTTGTCCCCGGAATAAGCGCAATAGCGTCCGGCACCATAGATCTGCTCATGGCATACGATAACGGCAAGCCGTTAACGCCTTTTATAAAGAAAGTGGCGGGCGATGGAACAATAAAGCCCCCGCTTCCTCCTAAGAATGGAGTTATCGAAGGTTTGAACGGAATGTACAAGGGAGCGCGGTTTAAGCTCAGCGGGGGCGAATCCATAGTGCTCGGCAGGGATAGCACCCAGTGTAATCTTGTGTTCGATCAATTCAATGCTGAAATCAGCAACGTTCATTGCCGCATCACCTACAACGACATGAGCGGATATACGGTAACAGACTATTCGAAGAACGGCACCTTTGTGGACGGGAGCAAGCAGAGGCTGCAATCTGGCGTTCCGGTGTCGCTTCCAAAGGGAACAAAGATATACCTTGCCACGGAAAAGAATATGTTTTTACTCAACTAAGCGAATTAGAAGCCGGAAGGCAAGCCTGCCTTCCGGCTAAATAAATTGCTTGCGCTGCTCGAAAGCCGAAAGGAGTGTTAGAAGGTACGATGTCAATATGCCCGAACTGCTTTAGATATAATTTCGGGGTAAATTGTTATGATGGCGCTGAGATATGCGCCTTTTGCGGGTACGACCTCAAAGCAAAGCCAGAGGCATCCCTGCGACTGCCCCCGGGAACGGAGCTCAAGAAAAGATATATTATAAGAACGGAATCAACAAACGATGGAACATATCAGATATATAGAGCGTGTGATATTAAAAAAGATTCAGAGGTAACTGTGTGGGAGCTGCTGCCCCAAAAACTCGAAAAGCGGATGGAGAACGGCAGCATAAGCTTTTCAGACGAAGAGATGAAAAAGAAATTCCAACAATCATGCGATGAATTGATATACAAATGCAGTATTATTAAAAAACTTGATATAGAAAAGGGAATGCTCGTTCCTCTTGACAGTTTTACGGAAAACGGCACCGCATATATCGTGACCGAGGCGATAACGGGAGACACTCTGCTGGATTACCGCAGCGGCATTGGCGGAAGACTGAGCAAAAGAGAAGCGTTTACGATAATGCTGCCAATACTCAAAAGCATAGGTCTGCTCAATAAATATGATCTCAAGCATGGCGGCGTTTGGCTCAGCTCGATGTATTTTACACAAAACGGAAAGATAAAGCTCGGTGCCTTGGGAAATACCGAAACGGCACATTCCGATACCGATAAAACAAGCGATATAAACGATGCCGGGTTCGCATTGTTTTCGCTGATTGCAGGCGGCGCAGACGCACATGAAGATGAAGAACCAAAGGACATTTCTAAAGGAACGGTGAATGATAAGCTTGCGGCATTTGGACTGAATAAAAGCGAAGCCGCGCCGATAGCCGCAGCTATATATTCAAAAGGCAGCATAGCCGAGACCGGCGCGATGAAGAAGCTTATAATGCGAGTGGAAAAGACACTGAAGGAAAGCCGCACTTCGGGGAATGCCCAAAAAGATGACACGACGATATCGATCACAGGGAAACGGAAAAAGCCTCTTGTTTGGGCAGGCGCAGCGCTCATACTGATAGGGCTGTCGATCATTGGCCTGCTGTTTGCTGCAGATAAAATCAGCCCGATGCAGGCGGAAACGCAGGAAGCAGAGGAAACGGAGTTGCCGGAGGAAACAAGCGATTTCCAAGAGATAGGCATACCGGAGATGGCTCAGGGAGAGAGAAGGGCTGAAGAGATTGGCATGCCGTAGCTGGCAGAAAAAGCAGGGGGATACCGACTTTTAACAAAATAGTATTAAAGGAAGAAGGACAATGCGGATATCGATGCAGAGAAAAAAAGAATTGGTTCGGATACTGGTCGGCGCGGCGGTTTTGACGATGATGCTCGGACTTTCTGCAGCGGCGTTTGCGGCCTCCAATAATGCTGTGGAGAACGCACAGTACGGAGTCGTGAGGGTGATAGATGTTATAAAAGTATATAAGGACGGGAGCTTTGACTATTCCGCCGGAACAGGCTTTGTAGTAAATGTTTCGGGTAATAAATACATAATTGCCACGAACCATCACGTTGTAGAGGAAAATCCCGAAAATGTATTTGTGACGATAACGGATATAGATAACTGCTTATGGGCAGAGGTGCTGTATGCGAACGAAACGACGGATATTGCGATACTCAAGGTAAGCGGGGGCTTGAGCGGCAGACGTTCTATGAAGCTGCTGTCCCCAAAGGAAATACATAAATCTCAGGATATTTACTGTCTTGGCTTTCCGGGCGTTGTAGACGGCATTTCAAAGGACGCGGATATGCTCAATTCACGGATAGAGGATATCACCATAACTAAGGGGGCTGTAAGCAACCCGAGCTTTACCGATCTTGAAGGAAGAGTCACGGTGCTTACCGACGCAGTGACGAACCCCGGAAACTCCGGCGGGCCCATGGTTGACGAGCACGGGCAGGTTGTGAGGGTAAACACATGGGGAGCCGACGGAAACGTGAATGGTGCGGTAAGCATAGACTATGTGATAGACGCGCTGCGTTCTCTCGGGATAAGCTACGATTCCGGGCTTTCGGAAGCCGAACGCGAGGCTCAGGCCGCCGAGGCGAAAAAAACGCCGGATACGGCTGCTGCTGTTGATGCCACGGTTTATTCCAACGGGGAAGGAGACGGCCTTGCGGCGGATTTCTCGGGAACGGCGCTCACCGTGGTTATAATCGCTGCCGCAGTGCTTGGCTGCTTAGCAATCGTACTTGTGACCTTAAAAAACAAAAGACGTCCCGAAAAATTGCACAAAGAGCCTAAGCAGACCCCCAAATCAACCGAGGCGCCTACGGAGAAACAGCTTCAGCTCGAGACAACGGAGCCACTAACCAGCTTGCTGAACGTTGCCTGTGAAAAAGGCGCGATAGCGGGGAAAAGGGTAATTTCATCCAATGCGATATATATCGGGCGCGATCCGTCGAAGTGCGGGCTCGTATTTCCGGCAAATACGCCGGGCATAAGCAAGGTACACTGCGTTGTGCGCCGGGAGAGCTTCGGCATAGTTATAGAGGATTTAGGCTCGACATACGGGACATTTCTTGAAAACGGAATGAAGATCGAGCCCAACAGCCCCCTTGCGGCGGGGAACAGATGTGAATTCTACTTAGGAAATATGGACACTAAGATAGTGGCGAAAATAGGGGAATAAAGCGCCGAAGCAGCAAGAGAAAAAGGAGAAAGCGAGCATGAAAAAAATATTGGCTATTTTAATAATAACTCTACTGACGATAACTCTTACCGGCTGTTTTGGGATAGTCAGAACGGCCTTGGAGAAGGAGATTTCAAAGAATGAAGAAATAAGTGAAAAGAAGAAAGAAGAAAACAGAACGGACGAAAAAGCGGCTGAAGCTCACGATGCCGAAGAGAGTGCGCCCAACGAAAACGATGAAAAAGCCATAGATGAGGAATATCAAAGCAAAGTAGACGCTCTTCCAAGCGATGACGATGCGGGACGGAAGCAGCTGTTTGAGGAGTGGCTGCATATAAGGTACCCGGGGGAGTACGATGAATACCAGCCGGCGGAAAAGGAGGCTGTAATTATAAATGACCTGCAAGCTCTTACGATGTGGATAGAGTTTTGCGACCCTGCCGGCCTGAGCGATGAAGAAATGTTTGAGGCAGCGATAGGGTATTATCTGAACGGCGATAAAAACATATATATCGAGCGGTACGGCTTTGCGTATGAATATTATGATGACTATAATGACTGCGCCTCATATGTAAAAGAAACCACGATTGACGACTTGTTGTACGCAATATTTGGAAAGCGGATGAAAACGCCTAACGTAAGCCCTGATGAAGGCAACCCGTGCATAGACGGAGTATATACGATGGGCTGCGGCGACTTTGGAGATGTATGTTTTAGTATTGGCGAGTGTTACAAACTGAATGATGATACGCTGTACATTGTATTTATCGGAACGCCCGCTGCTGAAGAAAAAGATTATGATGATGTAACGGGCATAGTAGTAAAATATAATACTGAATCGCCGTTCGGGTTTAACGTTATTGCCAGAAGAGGCTTTGAATGGCAATGATAAAAACAGTAAAGCCGTAGGCTCAAGGAGGACAATTATGAAAAAAACAATTGCTATCTTATTGATATCCCTGATGCTATTCACCTCCGGCTGCGCGGTAATGACCGCCGCAGCGCCGGAGCCGACGCCCGCGCCGCCGACGGTGGAGGAGCTGCTTGCCGACGCGCTGAAATACTACAACGCGGGCAACTATGAAGAAGCCATACTGCTGTATGAGGCGGCTATCGAGATAGAGCCGCGCAACTTCGACGCGACGGTGGGGCTGGGAAAGGCGTATACCCGGAAAAACGAAAGCGATAAGGCGATAACGTGCTTTAGAGACGCAATGGAGATAAAGCCGGACAGCGGCGAGCCAATATCTGAGCTGGCGGCAATATATGCTGACAAAGGGGATATGGACAGCCTGAATGAGCTGTTTTCTAATGAACGGGCGCGCGAGAGCATCGAAGCGTATACGGGAACCGCGCCGGAGGCATTTTTGGCTAAGGCAGCAAAGCTTATAAATTTCGATGTGATAGGTTGGCTGCATATACCCGGAATAGAGCTGGATCAACCAATAATGAAGGCGGGGGATAATTACTATAACTTATACCACGACTGGCGCACCGGGGAAGAGGCGCAGGGTAAAACGGTTATACTCATGCAAGATGATTGGGTGCAGGGCAGGCTTTGCACGATAATGGGAGTGAATAACACAGAGGGCGGGGTCTTTCACCTGCTGACGCACATATACGAGGCAGCAACGGGAAAAGTTAGCTGCACAAGCAATTACTGCGGCGTAAATCTGAATGACGCCGGAGAGCTTCGTGAGGCGCTGGAAAAGCCGTGGACGGTTGTTCTTTTTGGAAAGACTTATGGTCTAACGCTGTTTTCTGTGTTCAGAAGCAGCGGAGATGAAGAAAAAGGGCAGGCAATGACCATGGATTGCCTGTGGTGGAATGAGATGAACGAGGAGCACGAAAAGGATACGTGGGAAATATCGGAATGGATAGACGGCAAGAAGAGCAGATCCGATATTGAGCTTGGGCCACAGCCCGCTGCGGACGCAAAGCTGGTGGTGATTTACACAAGCGTAAACAAGGCGGCTTCAACCAAATATCACGATAATTTATACTATATAGCAGCCGCAACGGAAAAATAGTATGTGCGGGGAAAGTAAGATTCTTGTCCGCGCTGCGGCGAGAAAACGCGATTTTGTGACGAGTTGGGTAAGGGACGTATTGATTAAGCGGAGGTGCGGAGAATGAGATTATTGCTGGAATCGGAAAGCGTTTCAAAAGCGCAGGGGCTGGCAGCTGCAGCGCATAAAGGGCAGGTCGATAAGGCGGGCGAGGATTACATCAAGCACCCGATAGCGGTCGCAGAGCAGCTGTACACCGAGGACGAGCAAACGGCGGCGCTGCTGCATGATATAGTAGAGGACACGCCTGTTACGCTTGAAGATCTTGCCAATGCAGGATTTTCGGGCAGGGTGCTCCATGCGGTCTGCTGCCTGACCCATAAATACGGCGAGACCCGTGAGGCATATATTTCCAGGATCGCAGAGGATCCTCTTGCTGTAAGGGTGAAGCTCGCCGATCTTGCGCATAATTCCGACTTGAGCAGGATGCCGGCTCCTTCGGCGAAAGACTATGCAAGGGCGGAGCGGTACGCAAAGGAAGCAGCATTTCTTATGAAAGCGAACAAGCAGGGCGGCGTCTCTTTGGAGGAACGATAAAAAGCCAGCCGTTTGTCGTTTTGCAGGCGACCAGCTATGGGCTTATTTGGGCTATACTGATGCTAACAAAGGACAAGGAGGCAGATAAATATGTACGGCGCAATTTTAGGCGATATGATAGGGGCACCATACGAGTTTGACAGGGGCAATAAGACGAAGGATTTCACGCTGTTTACAGGCGGCAGCAATTTTACGGACGATACCGTAATGACGATAGCCGTGGCTGAGGCGCTTCTGAATGCGGAGAGCAAGGGGGAAGCGGAGGTAAAAGCCCTTATTATAGAATCCATGCAGAAGTGGGGCAGGAAGTATCCGAACGCCGGATATGGCGGACGCTTCATAGGCTGGCTGTGGGAAGCCGACCCTAAGCCCTACGGCAGCTACGGGAACGGCTCCGCAATGAGGGTCGCGGCTGCCGGATGGCTGTATGACACTATCGAAAGGACGAGGGAGATGGCAAGGCTTACGGCTGAGGTCACGCACGACCACCCGGAGGGCATCAAGGGCGCAGAGGCGACAGCAAGCGCGATATTCCTTGCCCGCACCGGCAGCGGCAAGGAAGAGATCAGGCGCTATATCGTCAGGGAGTTCGGATATGACCTTTCCCGCACCTGCGATGAAATAAGGCCGGCGTATCGCCATGTGGAAAGCTGTCAGGAGACGGTGCCGGAGGCGATAACCGCGTTTCTTGAAGGGAACGGCCTTGAGAATGTGATCAGGACGGCGGTTTCCCTCGGCGGCGACTGCGACACATTGACCTGCATCGCCGGCAGCATTGCCGAGGCATTTTACGGGGTCCCCACCGGCCTGGAGGCGGAGTGCAAAGCCCGCCTGCCGGAAGAAATGCTGGAGGTTCTGAGGCGGTTTGACATTGCGAGAGGCAAAGCGGGGAAACGCTGATTACCGTGCTTGAAGCCATAAGGCAGAGGAGCCATGAGGACGGGTATTTCATGATACCGGTCATTCCGCCCGAGGCTATGATAAAAATGTTTGATATCGAGCATATAAAGGTCGGCGATACTATCACCTGCGAAGAGGATATGCGCTTCAAACTGCATCATATACAGCTGAAGGACGGAAAGCAGTGGCTCGTCGCTTTTACGTCGCAGGCGGAATTTGAAAAGGGGGCTGCCGTCTCGACCATTTCCAATCCCATAAGTGAAACGCTGAAGGGGTGCAGGAATATGCCGGAGGAAGGCATAATCATCAACCCCTGGGGCGGCAGGCCGTTCTTCCTGCACAAAGTCCTTATAGGGCTAATACTGGACGCAGATATACCCGAGATTTGATGAACTGCTATAATACGCAGGTCATCAAAGAAGAAATATAGGATATGTGCAGTGCGCTTGTCGGTTTAAAGTAAGCGAGAGCAGATACATTGCACAGGTGCTTCTACCCAAATATTCATTCGCTAAGCCTATATGAAAACGTTTGGCTGGCGGCACGGGGAACCTGTGCCGCCATGGTATCAGATTGCATAATTTAACGTAATAAAGAAGGTGTGCTGTCTGACTGCAGAGGATAGCTGCACTCCATAATAAGCGGGCATATTGTTTTGCCCGCTTTTTGATCGCTGCTGTGCATCGGTGCTATATGCTCAAATATTACACCACGCAGCATGACATGCCGCAAATTATCCAGCGGCAAAAGCTGCTTTGCCGCTCCGCAGCCGGTATACGCCCGATAGGGACAGGTAATTGTCCGGCTTCCGTAGCGGGTTTTCCATGCGCTGCAATTCGATAAAGGAAAGGCAGTCAATGGCACTTTCAAACAGAAATAGCCTGTGGGAACGCTCCTATGATGGTAAGCGGAAGGAATACCGCTTATCGCTGCCCTCAACCTCCCGCAAAAACGTGGGAGGAAGGGTCGGTGCTTCGGAGCATTGCGTAGCGGGGAACGGCGTCCTTATCAAAGCAAACGAATAGGCAGCTTTGCCGTCTGCCCGCATATACCAAGCCCATATTGAAATACATACTGAGCAAGTCTTTCGATAACCCCCGTAACCCCCGTCCCGTAAAATATGCGTTAAAGAGGAGCGGCAGTAAAAATGACGTCAGGAAAAACGCGCCGGTCTGCCGGGGCAATGACGCCCGCTGCATCTTCGCGTCTGCCCTCAGGCTGTATAGTACGGCAAAGCACCTGCGCTCATGGTCCAGTGTGGACAGTGTTTTGAAGGACAGGATCGCAAGCGCAATGCACACAAACACAGGGGACACATACAGCATTCCGATGATCAGCGTTCCGGCGGTGGAATTGTCGTACAGGCGGTAGTCCTCCTGGATGGCGAAATCACACTGGTCTTCCGGACAATACTCTGTTTCCTGAACGTAAATCAGATCCTTCAGCATTGCCGTAGCGTCGGGATGCCGGTTTTCGGCGTGTAGGCGGCGCATATGTCCGAAACAGGCATGTCTGTCACCGCTTCATCAGGAACCACATAATACATCCACGCCCGCTGGGCAAAATCCGGGTAAAAGGTTCTGCTCCCCGCCCAGAAACATGTTTTCCAATTCAGCATCAGAGCTTTGTTGGAGAGATCCGTATCGCAGATCTCTTGAACTGGCGCGATCATAAGATGTTGATTTTCCAATGTGACCGGATCATAGCCACAGTCGGTCAGCAGGGTGTTGAACTGGCTCAGGGGCATGAATTTGTCTGTCCAGCCTATTTCCACGTATCCCGGGATGCTGCTGCAAAGGGTGGTTTCTCCCGGGGAATAGAGTTTATAGTCGATCTGCTCAGTGATTGGGCTGTATTGCTCTATAATTTCTCTGCCATCCTTCATGGAGACACCCTGCTCCTCGGGCAAATCGAACATAGACATCACATCATAAGGACAGTCTTTTTTGACAGAGTGTTCCGAGTAAATCTTTTCTCCAAAAGCGACATTAGACATGGCAACGGCGAACACCAGCAGGGTGGAGAGCGCACCAAGTTTTGGCATCAAAAAGAAGTCTGTTCCTTTTTGACTCAGCAGTACTGTAAAGCGCCATATTCAGAATCTTGCCGTTTTTTACAGCATTGTTTTTCATGGTACCCGCATAGCAGAATCCGGCTTTCTCCAATGCTCGCCGTATGCTTATTCTTTTCATGGTCTGTCTCAATTCTTTTTTGTATTTCAGAAAAGAATGGTCGATGGGAAGTCCGGCAATCTGCTGGATTTCGGCAAAGGTCGGCTTGAAGCCGTCTATGCCCTTTTCTTTGATCCACACCCACAAAGCGTCGTATTTACTCATGGAATCACCGTGCTTCCGGCTGATAGAGTCTGAAAAACTGCCGAATATGCTTGCCTATCAGCTCCATGACCTCTACTTCACGATCCGGTTCCCGATCGCAGAGGTTGATCCATGTGGAAATGGGCAGACACAGCTGGGCTGCCATGATCTCGGGATCATCTTCCCTCAGAACTCCCTGCCGAATCAGATACTTAATAAGCCCGGTGAAGTATTGCATCACGTCCGAATAATTCTGTTTGGTTTGCAGCTTCGCCAGTTCCGGATTTTGAAACTGCTCTATCACCAGCATTTTACGCGCTTTGCTGATATGGGGATCATGGAGGATGTAACGGATCTGTCCCTGAATCATTTGCGCTGCCGCATCAGGCGTCAGCGCTTGTTTATCATCTGTATCGGCGAATTTATCCCAATTCGCCCTTGCAAAAATGGAATGTTCCTCATACTGATCCAAAACATCCTTCACAAGCGCGTCCAGAATCGCCTGCTTGCCCTCAAAATGGCTGTAAAGCGATGCCTTGCGAATGCCGACGGCGTCTGCAATCTGAGAGATAGATGTGGCTTCAAAGCCCTGCACGGAAAACAGATCCAGCGATGCTTCCAGAATCTCCTGTTTTGTGTTGCCTCGATCCATAACGAAACCTCCTTCGCTGCAACCAGAATTTTCTATCCACTGTGTTTTTCATATTGTATATCCTTATTATAGCTACCTATCGTTCGGTAGTTAATAAGTTTTGAGGAACCTTCTGGTGCGGATGTGTATACCTAAACCACATCAGCGTTTCCGGAACTTGCAACAAATATGCTACAATAAAGGGGTATGCACAACGAAAGTGCATACCCCTTTGTTAGCGATCCCTGTCAGGAAGCTGCCATACACAACCCGTTTTATGGACAGCTATCTCAACTGACATCTTTTAATGCGCAATTATTTGCCGAAGTTCTCGATAATCTCAACAATCTCGGCGCCGATGCGCTTCTGGGCTTCCTTGGTAGCTGCACCGATATGGGGGGTGCAGGATACCATGGGATGGCTGTACAGGGCCTTGTTGGTAGCGGGCTCGTCTGCGTAAACATCCAGACCGGCGCTGCGTACCTTGCCGCTCTCAAGGCCTGCAAGCAGAGCAGCCTCATCAACGTTGGTGCCGCGGCTGGTGTTGATAATGGTTACGCCGTCCTTCATCTTGGCGATGGTCTCGGCATTGATGAGGGCACCGCCGTCTACGGCGGGGGCATGTACGGAGATGAAGTCGGATTTGGCAAGCAGCTCGTCAAGCTCTACGTAGGGAATCCCCAGCTTCTCTTCGATTCCGGGAATATGGAATATATCCTCAGCGATTACGTTCATGCCGATGGCCTTGGCCATTACGCCGAGATGCTGGCCGATGCGGCCGAAGCCTACGATGCCGAGGGTCTTGCCCTGAAGCTCGATGCCCTTGCCGTAGGCCTTCTTTTCCCACTTATCCTCACGCATGGTGTGACCGGCGATGGAGACAAAGCGGGCGCAGGCGAACATATGGGCCATAGCCAGCTCTGCAACGGACTGGGAGGATGCGCGGGGGGTGTTCTTTACGGTGATGCCGGCTGCTTCCGCGTACTTGACGTCGATATTGTCAACGCCAACGCCGCCGCGGATGATCAGCTTCAGCTTGCCGCCCTTGGCTTCGTCGATGTGGTTGGCGCGTACCTTAGTAGCGCTGCGGACTACTACGGCGTCAAACTCCTTCAGCGCTGCACCAAGCTCCTCGGGGGCATAGAACTGTTCAACGACCTCGTGACCGTTATCCTTGAGGGTCTGGAGGGCGTCCTTATCCATTCCGTCAGTTACCAATATGCGCATGATATTCTCTCCTTTATAAAATTACTTCTTGTAGTTAGCTTCGAACTCGGACAGGAACCTGACCAGAGCCTCGACTCCCTCCTTGGGCATTGCGTTGTAGATGGAGGCACGGAGACCGCCGACGCTCTTGTGGCCCTTCAGGTTGTCAAAGCCGGCTGCCTTGGTGGCGGCCACTACTTCGGCGTCAAGCTCTGCGCTCTCGGTCACGAAGGGTATGTTCATCAGGGAGCGGAACTCCTTGTCAACGGTGCCGTTGAACATTTTGGACTGGTCGAGGAAGTCGTACATGACCTTCGCCTTGTCGATATTGCGCTGGTTCATGACCTCAAGGCCGCCTATCCTCTTAAGATACTTAAAGACCTGGCCGCATACGTAGATGCTCCAGCAGTTGGGGGTATTGTACATGGAGCCGTTGTTGGCATGGGTGGAATATGCACAGTAGGTGGGTACCCATACGGGCAGCTCGGAGGCATCGCGAATCAGATCCTCGCGCACGATACAGATTACCATGCCGGCGGGGCCGATGTTCTTCTGTACGCCGCCGTAGATCATGCCGTAATCGGACACGTTGCAGGGCTTGGAGAGGAACATGGAGGACTGGTCGGATACCAGAATCTTGCCCTTGGTGTTGGGCAGCTTCTGCCAGGTCACGCCGTGGATGGTCTCGTTTTCGCAGATATAGACGTAATCGGCGTTATCGGGGATATCCAGATTGCTGCAATCGGGTACATAGGCGTAGTTCCTGTCCTTGCTGGAGGCCACTACATGCACATCGCCGTACTTCTTGGCTTCGTTGATGGCTTTTTTGCTCCATGCACCGGTCTCGACATAGCAGGCTACGCCGTTCTTCATCAGGTTCATGGGGATCATAGCAAACTGGAGCGTAGCGCCGCCCTGTATGAACAGCACCTTGTAGTTGTCGGGAATGTTCATCAGGTCACGGAGATCCTGCTCGGCTTCGTCGATTATTTTCTGGAAAACCTTTGAGCGATGGCTCATCTCCATTACGCACATACCGGAACCCTCATAGTTCATGAGGTTATCGCGGACGCTTTCCAGCACTTCTTCGGGAAGAATGGAGGGACCGGCAGAGAAATTGTAGATACGATCGTACTTCATTAGGCATCTCCTTGCTTGTTTATATTGTTTTGGTTTATAAGATAAAAAATTGTGTAAGGGTGAAATTTCTGCTGTTTTCCGGCTACCATCAGTTGACAAGAGCACACAAGCCCGAAAGGCTTGTTTTGGGACGCTCCTGCGTTCTCGTCGCTTGTATT